>Ga0123336_10000139_pt1 | contig 73425 bp, 98 predicted proteins | sample SSSSmetaG_FD_96466 | JGI IMG/M metagenome (GOLD analysis project Ga0123336, IMG submission 96466) | Glacier valley bacterial and archeal communities from Borup Fiord, Nunavut, Canada, to study Microbial Dark Matter (Phase II) - ​SSSS metaG | ecosystem: Environmental > Aquatic > Freshwater > Ice...
GAATACTAAAAAATATTTTACCATTATCACTTAAAGATAATTTTATTTTATTTATAGCTTCTATTGGATTTACTAAATGTTCTATGACTTCAAACATTACCACTACATCATATTTAATAGGTGGTAAAACAAAATCTTCTATATCTCCGTTCATCCAGTGCCAACTTGGATATGTTTGACTTCCTAATTTATATGCTTCTTTACTAATTTCGACACAGGATATATCCTTATATCCCATTTTATAAAATTCATTAATAAACCCACCAGTCCAAGAACCTATATCTAATATAACACTTTCTTTAGATATATTTAATTCCTCAAATTTATCTTTAAGCCAATTTTTTCTATCTATTATATTAGGTGCATCTGTATTATCAATCCAAGTATCTTTTCTATTAACAAGAGTATCTTTCAATAATTTTATAGCATTATCATTTCTATCTAAAACTTCATTATAAATATCTTTTAACTCATTCATATCTGTAATATCATATTTTTTATCTCTTATTTTATTTGCAGTTTTAGTTTGTTCTTCCCCATTAATTTTATAGTCATTTAGTGGATTAATATCATTATAAATCATTAAAACTCTTTGAATGCATTTTATATTGTTTGCATTTTCTAACAGTGGATAAAATAAAGCATTATCTCCACCAGCTTTCCAATGCTCTCCATTTTCATCTCTAAATAAAGACTTATCTATTTTATTAAATAATTCTTTTTTAAAAGTTCTTAAATGTGTATAAGGCATACCACAAGTAAATAAATGTGTTCTAAAAGATTTTTCTTCAATTACATTCTTAGGATAAGGTTCTGATATTAAATCTATGTTATCAACTAAAGAATGACAACTACCGTAAGACATATCGCATCCATCAATATAAAGATTATCTAAGTAATTAAATACTCCATTATCATTTACTAACCAATCATCTCCATCTAATAGAACTATAATACTAGAATCATTTTCATATAAGTTAATTGCATCAACTTGATTACTAACTGCATATTTTTTCTCAGTATTAATTACTAACTGAAATTTATTTTTAATATTTGGTGGATAATTTTCTATGGTTTCTTTTATTATATTAACTGTATTATCAGTAGACATATCGTCTATAATAATCATCTTATATTTATTATATACCTGATTTGCCACACTGTCAATACATTTTTTTATATAATTTTCTGCATTATATACAGGTGTTATTATAATGAATTTATTGTTTACAGTACTACTTTCAATTATATCCTCTTTGTTTAAAAATCTTCTTTTAAATATTCTTTGAGCTTCTGAATTAACCCTTCTTACTTTTGTTAATTCATTAAATGGCATATATAAGTCTAATTTATTATAAAAATGCTGCTTCCACTGTAAAGCAATCGTATCCCATGTATTTATTTCTTTTGTTTCATTACATGCATACATTTTTTGCTTTCTTAAATAATCATCATTATATGCTTTTAAAACCATTTCTACAAATCTATCAATTTGTTGTTCATTATAGTTAATATCATAATTAATTAAATAACAAGCTTTTTCAATTGCTGTTTCTTCCAATGCGCCAAAGCGACACGTCACCAATGGTGTATTATAATTTAAAGACTCTAATGTAGAAATCCCAAATGTTTCGGGAAATAAAGCTGGATAAACCATTAATGAAGCCTTACTTAATATTTCAGCAATCTCTCTTTGTGAAATTATACCTGTAAAATGAACTCCATCTTTTCCATCATAATTTTCTTTTAATTTCATCCACTGTAACTCTTGTTCATCAGGATTATCATGATTTGCACCTCTATAATAACCACCTATAACCATTAATTTTGCTGTTGGTATTTGTTCTCTTATTTTACCCCAACACTGCTCTAATAGTGGTGTCATGCCTTTTGATACTGACGCATTGTATACAAATAAATCTTTGTCTTTTTTAGATATATCAACTTCATCTATGTAGCTTCTTATTCCATCTCTTGTTTGCCAAATTTTATTTTTTAATACTTCGAAGATTCTACCTCTCCAAGTATGACCATTCATAATATAATTACTGTGCCAATCTGATAATGTAAAGATTTCATCAAAATATCCGTCTATGCATATGTGCTCAAGCCAATTATCTCCTGAGCAAAATGTATCATGTAACCATAAAACTTTATAGCCACTATTTTTAACTAATCCAATAGTATTTTCAATATCATATCCAGTTTCTCTATATACATCTTCTCTATATTGTATTGGTATATACGGAACGCAAGAACGCAATGTAACTAATATATCAAATTTTTCAGTATTATCTTTACACTTTTCATTTGAAATATAATTTACACCATCATAACTTTGTTCATCTCCTTCTATTTTGCAAAAAACAGTAACATCAAAACCTAAGTCATTTAATTCTTTTGCCATATATATAGTTGAAGATTCAGAGCCACCTAATCCTCTTTTATTAAGGGTGTGCCCATTGTATCTTAAACCAACAATATCAAGAAAAGCTATTTTTATCTTTTTCATAAAACCTCCTTTTAATCTGTGCAATTTGTTTGTTCTCTATCTTTTAATATTATATCATATAAAAAATGATTTGTCAATAATAAAAGGCATAATATTTTCATATTATGCCTTTTAAATTTTAAACTTTTATCCAAATATCTCCATTAGCCATACTAGCGAGTACCGCATCTGTTGTTGAAATAATTATATTTCTAACTTGTTTTGTTGTATATGAAGTATTATTTTGTGCGGTTAAAATACCCGTCATAGTACCACCAGAAGTAGTTAATAATTTCGACCACTCAGTCGGAGTACCTCCCCCTATTGTTCTTGCATAAACTTCTGTTCCTCCACCACCATTTTTAAAAGCAAATTGTCCTGAGTAATTATAAATAGATGAGTTACTGGTATGTGCTATTGTTATGCCCCACCACCATCCTGTATCTGGTGTCCACGAAGCTCCAGTACACTCCCAAAAACCAGACTTACGTTGTGGCTCTTCATAAACATTTTGAATAACTGACATTGTGTTGCTACCAGTTCCATTTGTCCCATAAACAAGTCTAGCAGAGTCGATATTATCAATTAAATCAGCGTTATTAGAAGTTAAAGAATGACTTGAATTAAACCATCCAATCCAACCCGTTGCAGTAGAATAACTTAATGAATATGAATATGTACTATCTTTTGGTCTTAATTCTAACCACATTAAATCAGCGTATCTCTTAACCGAAATCCTACCAGTCACCACTCCCGCATATGGAGGATTTAATTTTGTACTAGAGTTTACAGTATATTCACCTGCTGGTATTGAAAAGTCTTTAAAGTCAGCAAAAGTAAAATCATTAATAACAAATTTAGCATTAATGTCTATTATATTCTGCGCCGTTCCAAAGTAATCTAATCCATGACCTAAAAATAAGTCCGCATCAATATTTGGCAGTGCGGCGACTATCTCAGTATTTGTTCTTTGTAGGAATGCAACATCAGTAAAATCTCCACCTGCGGAAGACCCTGTGTATCCTATTATACCTCGTGAACCTGTAAAACCTGGAATTGTAGATGCTGAACCTGTATAACCATTGGATCCATTGTATCCCATAGATCCATTGTATCCTCTTGATCCTGTATATCCAATGATTGTAGATGCACTTCCTGTATACCCGACCCCTTGACTTCCAGTATATCCTATAACAGTTGAAGCAGAGCCAGTATAGCCAGTCGCTCCTCTAGAGCCTGTATATCCTATCACTGTAGAGGCACTTCCAGTATATCCAACGCCTTGAATGCCTTGACTACCTGTGTAGCCAATTACAATTGAAGCAGAACCCGTATAACCGACACTTCCATTGTAACCAATAACTCCATCAGTTCCTTTGCTACCAGTATACCCGATTATAGTTGAAGCGGAACCTGTGTAACCAACACCTTGACTTCCTGTATATCCAACAACAGTACTTGCAGAACCCGTATACCCTCTTGAGCCTATAAATCCTACTGAACCCGTATAACCGACAATAGTTGATGCTGAACCTGTGAAACCTATATCTCCTTTGGAACCGCTATAACCTATAACGGTTGAAGCTGAGCCTACGTATCCGATTGGTCCAGTACTTCCTGTATAGCCTTGACTACCTGTAAGTCCGATATCGCCTTTAGAACCTGTAAATCCTATGTCACCTTTTGAACCAGTATATCCAATTATTGTTGAGGCACTACCTGTATATCCAAAAGAACCTGTATATCCAAAAGAACCTGTATATCCAAAAGAACCTGTATATCCAATTATTGTACTTGCAGATCCAACGTATCCTATATCCCCTTTAGAGCCAGTGTAACCAAAAGAGCCAGTGTAACCCCTACTTCCAGTTAATCCTATGATTCCTTGAGAACCCGTAAAGCCAATTATTGTAGAAGCACTTCCTACATAACCTATATCTCCTTTAGAGCCCGTAAAACCAATTATTCCTTGTCCGCCCTGAGAGCCTGTTAAACCAATTATACCTTGAGAGCCAACAAATCCAACAGAACCTGTAAACCCGAATGAACCAGTGTATCCTCTTGAACCAGTTAGACCGAAAGATCCCGTAAAACCAAATGAGCCTGTATATCCGAAAGAACCTGTGTACCCAAAAGAACCTGTATAACCTATAATGCCCTGGCTACCTGTATATCCTATAATTCCTTGACTACCAACGTAGCCAATAGAACCTGTAAAACCAAAAGAGCCCGTAAAACCTACAGAACCACTATATCCTCTTGAACCCGTAAAACCCGTAAGTCCTATAATTCCTTGAGATCCCGTAAGTCCTATAATCCCTTGAGATCCCGTAAAGCCTATTATTCCTTGAGAGCCACTATAACCTATATCTCCCTTAGAACCACTATAGCCTATATTTCCTTGTCCACCTTGACTTCCAGTGTATCCTATAATCGTACTTGCTGAACCTACATAACCAATGTCACCTTTAGATCCTGTATATCCAACGACAGTCGATGCAGAACCCACATATCCAACGGAACCTGTATATCCCTGACTACCATCGTAGCCTCTAGAACCAACATATCCAACCGAACCCGTAAATCCAATAACAGTAGAAGCTGAACCTGTATATCCAACTCCTTGGCTACCGGTATAACCTCTTGAGCCTACATAACCAACAGAACCTGTATAACCTATAGAACCTGTATAACCAATTGTACCTTGAGAACCTGTATATCCCGATGAATCAACTCCATCTATAGTTGCCCCACTTTTAGACGAAATATATGCATTACCCATATTATTATTTCTTGCTTGTACGATTACACTATCACCAATTAATAATGCAGTACCTGTCTGGTTTAATAAATTTGGATAAATACTATCATCCGTAGGTATTTTAACATTAAAAGTCCCATCTGGGTTCATAGATTCAATAATTCCAAAATATGAATATTCTAAATTCTTTGAATCGTTTTTCTTTTCTTGTTTAATAATGTCTTTGATGACATCAATTAAAACTTTTGCGTCTTTAGTTTCTAAACCCATATCTAAATTACTCCTTTCTATGAACTACTAGGATAAAACGGTAACTCCGTTATATTTGAACATTGTATACCAATGACACTATTATTTGAAATAGGTATATTTAATGATTGAATAATAAATTTTGTATTTTTAAAATTTAAAAAGCTATCGCTTATTTCAATACAATTATTAACATCTAAATGTATCATATATGTTGATTGTACTGCATTGGTGAGTTGCATAATAGATATTTTATTTAATTCATAATCAGCTCTATCTTGCGCGAGCTCATTACTATATATATTACTATCTTCTATATATAAATTTTTTATACCAACTTTTTGAATTTTTGTTGGAGATTTTGCGTTTTTATTTTCCGAGATTGCGGAGAATATTTCAGTAGAATTAACATTACCACCAACTACTATAACTCTATTTTTTACTTTAGCAAAATTATAAGTTAAATTACTATTTAAATATTCTAATTCATTTTGATTAAAACTCCATAAATTAGGTTTATTAATACTCGATATATCAGTAATACCCGACTGAAAAACTAAATTTCCATTCTCATTATAATAAACATCGCAAGCAATCATATTTGCTAATTCAATAATCATTTCTCCCAATGTACTATTAGGACTTTTAGTAATCGTATAAGCAGTAACTTCATCTTTATATCTACTATCAAATAAAACAGGCATAATATCAATTGGATATCCATTCCCATTATCTAACATTAAAATATCTTTTATTGCTTGTTTGATATTAGTTCCCACTTCAATAACATAAGTTCCATCTATATTACCACCAAGAGTACCATCTAATAAAGCAAATTTATCATAGCATTGTAAAGTAGTTTGTTTATCTGCGCCAGTTCTTACAACAACTGGATCCGCAATTACAAATACTCCATTTTTCCACCAATAAAATTCATTATTAATTTCCATACCTAATTCTAATTTAAATTTAGAGCCAATCCAAAGATAATTATTATTTGGATCAGGATTCCATTTTCCATTTATATTGTTTAAAGCAAAATTTAAGCTTCTTCTTTGACCTTGTTGATAATTTATGGATAAAGCGCCGCTATCTTCTATTATATCTTCTATAATTTCTTCTTGAACTGATTCATTTTGTCTTAATAAAGATATCTTAAATCTAGGTTTAATAATCTTATCTTTTACGGCATCTATATATAGAGCTGTTGTAATAATGTTGTCCATAAAATATACCTCCTTTCTCTTATTCTATCTATAATTATACAATTTCCTCTATTATAGAAATCTCTTCTGTGCTACCTATCTGTGTCCAATTAAATGTTACTGATACCACTTGTTCTTTTATATTATCCATCACCTCTAAAGTATTTTCTGTTGTATCTACTATAAAGATATTTCCTTTTCTATCTTTTAATATTTTTTGACTTCCACTTTGTACAAAGTCAATAAAAGATTTTTGCATTTCTATGGTGTCGATATAAAGATCATTTTCTATTTTACCTATTAGGCAATTCAATTGACCTGATAGATAATTTTTTTCGCCAGAGCTTATTTTAGGAAATTTACTAAACCCTTGATAAGATTGTTTGTTTATATTTTGTGTCATAGAACCTGAATTAATATTCATATCAAAAATCCATATATTATTTATATCTACATAATATAAATTATTTATATCAGACTCGTAAATACCAGTTAGAGACCAACTCCACCAATTAGTAGTTAGCACATCTGATATCATAGCTTCTCCAACAGTAGTCGCAGTTTCCGGAAAAACATAATACTCATACTCTGTTTGATTAGAAACATTATAGTCAATAATAAAATTATTTATACTATCAATTTTTGCCACAAAGTTTAATATTGTTTCATTTGTTTTTTTCCTATATATACTCCATAAGATGATACTATCGTTTAAAGTTTGAACGCTACCCGCTCCTAAATCGCCATCAAAATTGGCCAATAAAACTGTATCACTTGACCAAACTGGTTTATAGTTGTATAATCGTACATTCTGAATCATTGTATTATTAGCGACTTTATTAATAGTCCAAAGATAATCAATATATTGATTTTCAAATAAAGTCACTTTATCATAACCAGTTGGCACTGGAGATGATAGATTTGTTGTTACTATTCCCATGTAATCATTAGACAATAGTTAGCCCTCCTTTCTATTATTTAAATAACTTATCTGTATTTAATAATTTATAATCATTAAATAAAGCAGTATTGTCATATCCATCTCTATAGTGTTCAGTTGGATCGTTCTTAAACATACTATAAATAATTGGGTTTCCTTGAGTCCAAAACTTAGTATCATCCCAAGATTTATCATCTTCCCAAACATAAGTAATATATGGAGATGGATTTTCGTTTGTCAAAAGCCATTTTTCTATTAACTCTGAAAAGTCTTTAATTAAAATTTCTCCTAAAAAAACTTTTATAATAGGGTCTTCTTGTAGATAGATAGTTTCTATCTCTGTTGATTCTAACCTTATCAAAAATCCACCTCCTTCCTATAAAAAAAATTTTAAAATACTATCAATACTCCATTAGTTCCAGCTGCAGCGCCAATCCCGCCAGCAGCACCATATGTAGTGGTTCCTTTGTCTCCATTACCTCCAGTACCACCGTTTGCGCCACCTAATATACCAGATGCTAATATTTTAACATATAGAATATTATCAAGATTATTAGCGGCATTTCTATATAATAATTGATTTATATATGCATCTGAATAATTTACAATAGAGCCATTTGTTGATATATTTGATGCAACAGCTCCATTACCAGAACCAGCTACTCCACCGGCTCCTGCACCGCCAACTCCAGAGACGCCAATAAACATAGAGCCGTTACCTCCTGCTCCACCTCCACCAGAAGCGCCCGCATAATTATCTCCTCCGCCTGAGCCTCCACCAGCGCCAGCTCCATATCCAGCTCCTCCAGCTCCTCCAGCTCCTCCAGTAGTGTATCCACCATTAGAACCATTAGCAGCACCGTAGCCACCGCCACCACCACCGCCTCCACCGCCTTTGTAGGTACCTCCAACAGCGCCTCCAGCCGCACCATTATTAGCTCTGCCTAATACAGAACAATTTGAATTGCTTATGGCTGCCCCTATAGCAGTTGATAATGCACCAAAAGTTGTAGGTGCACCTGTGGAATATGATACATTTCCTATATTTCCAACAAAAGATTCGCACTTTATATTACCAATACTCGCTCCACCATTAGAAATAAGTATAGCATTAATAACTGATTTTCCAGTTGTAGAAATGGAACCAGATCCTCTATATATACCAACTTTTTCACCACTAGCCCCGAAAAAGGATTCCGCAATAATTGGATTCCAACTTATGTAGGCGGATGTTTCAGAGTCATTTAATATTAAAGTCATTGTTGTAGCATCACTTTGTATCTGTCCAATAGTTGTAAAGCTTTTAGTAAATTTATAATTTACAAGATCTACAAATTCAGATAAAGTATTTATTCCGGTTTCATATACAAACTTTGCAAATGGTACACTATTTATTTTAGAAACAAATGAAGTACTTCTACTAAGTATATTTCTTGTAGATAAATCTGAACATATATCCCACCATGTATTTTTAGTAGATAATAAATTAAATTCATTATCTGTAAGCGTTATATCCGTTATGAAATCCCTTAAATATTTTGCAATTTGATAGCCTAAAAATAATCTTTTAGAGTCATATGTATCCGATTTACATGGAATAAAAGCAGAATAATTTGAATTGATATTGACATTTCCTGCAAAATTCATATATGAAGATAATGGAATATTTGAATATAGAGCTTCATCAACGTTGTCAAAACCATATAAATCTTGTGTTGTATTTGATAATAGAATTTGAGTAGAATCTGTTGGAATTGTATCAAGTCCACCATTCACTTTATCAAAATTATCGTTTATTTTAAGAGCAAATTCTGCTCCACTATCTCCACCAGTAGGTGGATCTCCTGCTATTATTTGGTCAAAAATTATTGCCATTTATATTTCCTCCTTTTAATTATATAATACATCTGTATTAATTAACTTATAATCTGCATACAGTCTAGTACTATATGGTGACTCAAACCCAATTGGATTAAAAGCATTTTCATGATATATCGGAACTATTGTTAATAATAAATTAGTTGGTAATAAAGTAAACTTCCACCAATTGTCTGAAAGGATATCTTCAGTTTGTTCTCCCCAAACATAGCTTCCTTCCCATACCGCATTATCATCCCATATATATCTAATGCCTGCGTTATAATTATTAGTTAATAACCAAGTTCCAGACGGAGGTTGTACTTCAATATAACCAACATATCTTCCATTAATATCAAATAGAAAACTTCCATCTATATATCTTAAAGAATAATAACTACCATCATCAGTATTTTCTAACCTAATTATATCTCCTTCAAACCCAACTGGAAATTTAACATGTAAAAATGTCGTAGATTGGTATGGAATTAATTCAATTCCTTCAGGAGTTGAAATATTATACACCAACTCACTTCCAATATGCATATTTATAGATTGAGTCCCGATAAAAGGTTCATTATCTAAATAATCATAATAAGGTAAATCAACACCAGTTACTTCATTTAAGTTTACAAATGGCTGTTCCCAATATACCTTTATAGCATTTTTATCTGTTAATAATTCTAAACCAGGTTTTGTTAATAATTTAGTTTCTGCGTAAACTACATCAAAAGATTGTTTACCGCTAGAAATAATAATTCCTTCTTGGTTTTCTATAATTAACTCTATTTTATAGTTTGTATCTTTTAAAAGTCCGTCAAAATTAAAATTAATTTCTCCCGAACTTTCAGTTCCACTAGTCGCCACTAAAACATCACTGGAGTTATATAAATTCCATTTATAATATTTCCAACCAACTCCTTCGCTTTGTGTATAACTACCAAGAAAATTATATTGTTTACTTATTATCGTATCAATATAATTAGTAATAGCTATAACTGGAGTTGTCCTAGCTTTGAAATATACTTCTTCACTATCAATAAAGTCTGAATATATAGTATAATCAACTCCCGCAATAGGAGCTATTGAAAAAGGAGTTACTAAAGTAGCAACCCCTGTAGCTTGAACGTAAGTTGATATTTTCCTAGTTTCATTACCAATTTTAATATACATATCAGATTCAACATTGTAATGATTTCGTATTTTAATAGAACTACTTGTACTTCCAGTCTGTGTTACTCCATATGTTACCCACATGGAACTTGAAGACTCATATAATCTTACACTCCATATATAATCAGTACCGTTTATCATAGCAGTACTATTAGGTACCGTAATTTCTAATATGTCACTATTATATTTAACAGGAGATAAAGTTTGATCTTCTACTGAATAAATATTGTCCCCATTTAAATCTTTTATATAAAAACTATATTTATCTACTGTCGTTCCACCTTCTGAATTAATATGACAAGAAAAAATATTTTCTAAAGTACTATCAATAGAAGTTAAATATGGAACTGTATAACTTGGCTTAAATATCATAAGCTTCACCTCCTCTTAATTCATAATATAATAAATTAGCCATTATTTCCCGTAATGGCTACTAAGTTCTTCATTTGTTTCATAAAATCTTTTGCATCAGTAGTATAAACGTTCATACTATCAATCCTCAAAGTTGATTCTCTATTATTAGTGTCATTTGGAGTTATCTGATTAAAGTAATTTGATTGGAACGACTTACTGATTTGATCAGCTACATAAGAAGATATATTAGGTATCTTATTTACAAAGTCAAATAACTTTTTACCATCAGTAGCATTAAAGATTGTTTCAACTGAACTTGATACTCCATGAAGTTCTGCAAGACCAGTAGTCTTATTTACTCCTCCAGTAGAATACTTCTCAATAAAATCATAAGTCTTTTCAGAGCTTCTACCAAGCTGGTCTAGTTTAGCATTTCTTAAACCTTCATTAGTGGCTGCCGCATTTTTATCTCCGTTTTTAACGGCCGCATTCATCTCTGCTTTAAAATCCATATCAATAGATGCAGTTGCTCCACCATAACTAACTGTTTTAGTAGATTTAGCAGAAGTAGAACTAGCCTTGGTCGCTTGTTTGTAATTTTCTTCAAAACTATCAATTTCTAGTTCAACTGCGGCGATGTCTTCTATAGCCTTGATATACATATCTCTAAAAGAAACTATCTTTTCAGTTCTTTGTGCTAATAACTGACTTTCCCAATCTGCGCCAAGTTGCTGAGCTAACATTAACTCATTTTGCTTTTCTTGATAGCTATCTACAACAGTTCCCCATTGAGTTTTATAATCTTCCCATTTATTAATTTGTGCATCAATTAAGTCTAACTGTGCATTGAAGTTAAATTCGTCAAGAGCTTTTTGAGCTGTAGTAATTGCCTCTTGATCGGCTTCCCAAACCCAACCTTGGTCTGCATGATAAACTCGTTTAGTTCTTTGAAGACGAGCATTAGTTAAATTCTCTTGAAGTTGTTCTAACGCAATTTTTTCTTCTATTGCTTTATTACCATCCTCAAGTAATTGTTTTTCTTCTTCTAATGCTTTAATTTTTTTATCAGCAAAAGATTCAACTGCTCCAACAAGAGTCTCTAAATCATCTTTTTGTGTTTCATATAATTTAGCTTGTTCTTCTAATAGCTTTTTAGCAAAATCTTTTTGTTTCGTATATAAAGTTTGGCTAATTTCTTCTATTGAAGCCGCATAAGTTTCATAACTTATTTTCCCTTGTTTATAATAATCTTCTGTATAAGTTTGTATTCTCTTATAAGCGGCAATCTCTTCTTCATCACTTAAATTATTATAAAATTTCTTTTTATCTATCCATGCTTTTGATAACTCTAATCTTTTTGCATATTGATCTTCATAGAATGCTAAAAGCCCTAAAAATACTTCTTCTTGATATTGTCTATCTTCTTCTAAATATTTAGCTTTACCTTTAAAATATTTAGCGTGTAGTATTTCTAATGCTTTATAATATTGCTCTTCGTCAATTAAACCCATTGCAAGATTATGTTGAAGAGTTGCATATTGAAGATTAAAAGCCTCTAGCCATGCATCTTCTTCTTTTTTCTCTTTTTTCGCTGAAGGATTTGGAATTTTGCTCGCGTCTACTTTAATTTGTTCTCTTAATTTATTTAATCGAACCATCGTGTCAGCGCCTTTTAAGGCTTTAGCTATATCTGCTTCGCTATAAGCGGCATTACCCAAAGGATCTTCATTCATTTTCCAGCCAGCAGCCATTTTTTGTCTAACGTTTCCGATTTGGACTTCTTTAATACCTTTACCAGTTAATATACTATACGCTTCATTTAAAGTATTAACCATTTCTAGTTCAGATATTGCAAAACCGATTCTCGTATCAACCCCTTGAGAGATTATTACATTTTTAGCATTTTCAGCTGCTATAGTCGCATCTCTTAAATTATTTACACTTTCCATAACTAAGTCTAAAGCGCTTGATTCGACGTTATAGCCATCCCCATTCGCTATTATCGCACTAGTTAGTTCAGGATATACAGCAATTAATGATTGCATTTCTTCTTTGGTTAAAGCTTCTTTTTTAGCTACTTTATCCTGTATTGTCACTAAATACTCTGAAACTTTGGCTAAATCATCAATAGTAGAACTATATGATTTATACATTTCATCTAAATCTGCTACTCCTGCAGAATATTCTGATAAACTAATTATTCCATTTTTATAAGCATCACTTAAATTATTATATTTTACAGTTATTAAATCTATAACTTCGGAACTATCAGCTGTATTTAATGTTATACCTAAAACACTTGCCGTCATTTCATCATATAGTTTAATGGTACTTTCTAAATCATTATCTAAATCTGCATAAGCAAGATCACTATCGTCAATAGCAGCAGCGTTATCCCTAACAGACTTACTTAGGGTTGCCGCATATCCCTGTACTTCAGACATATCTTTAGTTAATTTTAGAACAAGAGCATCACTTTCTGCCGCAGCGCCTTTATCACCATCAATTCTAGCTTTTGCTCCATCTTCAATTGCTTCTTTTTTCGCTTTTGAAAATTCTTTCCATTTTTTTATTGCTAATTTTAATTCATCTTGTTCGGTAACTTGAGATGCCGTAACAGCCATTCCAGTTCCGCCAGTTCCACTTACTCCAGTAGTTTTATATTTAGATGCAATTGTAGTGTCTGTTGCTTTATTAGCCGCAGCTTCAGATAGGGCTTTATTCTTTTCATCGGTAATTAATTTTTCAGTTCTTAATTGAGCTTCTAGTTCTGCCGTCTTTTCTTTAAGAAGTGCTAATTCATCCTCTTGATCATCCGTCCTATTAGAAATTCCATTTAGTTCTTTAACTCTATCTGTTATAGAAAGTAACTCGCTATCAATAGAATCATATAAACCTTGCGCTTCAGCAGCCGCACTCTTGGCCGCAGTAAAGCTTTCAGCTAATTCCTTATTTGTAACAACCATTACATCAATAAGCTTCATAACCCCAGCGATCGCCGCAAAGGCAATTATAATTGGCGCTAACTCAAGTAATAAAGGTATTAAACTAGCTGCTAAACCCTTAACTCCAGTTGAAAGAATTGTAAGTGCCGTGCCACCAACAGATCCTAAAGACTTAAGTCCTGTTCCTAACCCATTGAAACTCATCATAGTTCCTTTAGCTAGTTTATTTGTGGTTTGTAAATTATGATTGAAAAGATCGCTTTTAACACTGATTTTGGTTAAGTCTTTATCTAGTCTCCCCAATATAGATCCCATTGAATTATTACCTGCAAACGCTGTTTGCATTCCTTTTCCAATTTTGTCTGTATTCATCATAAATACCATACCAAGAGCAGAAATCGCTTGTTTAAATTTTTCTACGGGTTTTACACCTTCATCAAAAACAATCCCTGACAAAGAGCCAAACACCACCATAGAATTCATTATTGTATTTTGTAATTTTGCGGTTGATTGCATAGCCTTATCGGCTTCTTCTCCATATTTTGTAATACTAGCTCTAGCTTCTGCAGTCTCAGCAGCTTGTCTATTAATATTCATATTCATTTGTCCAATGTTATTGCCTTGGACTCCTGGAATTGCTTGTTTTGCTCCTTTTAACATAGCACTTCTAGATATTTTAAATACTTTTTGAGCTTCTTCTTGTAATTGTTCTAAATCTAATTTCCCGCTTGTAACCATTTTTTTAATACTAGCTTCAAATTTTTCTATATCTGCCTTATTTGCTGCTGTCATATTTAAACCAAGTGAAGCTTTTAGCTCTTGGACGGCTACAATTGTTTCTTGTAATCCTTTTTTAAGATTTTTTGGATTGGTTCCTTCTAATTTTTCATCTATTAAAGTTATATGTGATTCAATTTCAGATTCTAATAAAGTTATAGCTTCCATATCTACTGCTTGTTGTTTTAATTTAATATGAATTTCATCTAATGTTGTAGAGTATTTTTTTAATTTTTCAAACTCTTGTTCAGGTAACGTTGTTTTAAGGGCTTTAACTCTTTGGTCATTACCCATAGAACTTTCCATACCTTCAGGATATTGGAATTTTTTCCCTTGCATTGCCATTCCTAATAATGGCTTTTGGAAAATTGTTTTACCTAATATTCCTGCAACCACAGCTAATATAGTAGGTAGACCCCCAAAAGAGGTAATAATTTTATTAACAATTTCTAAAAAGTTTGTTAAAACTCCAACTACAGCTTTCATATCATCAGACTTTAATAATGTCATAAATAATTCTTCGGCAGTAACTTGTAGTTTCTTTAAAGTACCAGCATATGATTGTAAATAAATTTCATTTTGTTCTAATGAAGTTCCTTCAGCTCCTAACGATGTAGCAACTGCTTTTCCATACATTTCCCAAGAATCAAATAACGCAATCAATCTATTTTGTTGTCTAGTACCAGCAAGAGAGGTAGTTAGACCAAATTTAGCGGCTTTATCCGTTGTATTATCCCATGAATCTCCAATTTCCTCTACAACGTCTCCCATATTTCTTAATGTTTTAGTTCCATCTTTAGCAACAGTAAATAAAGAAATCATTGCCCCACTTGCTCTATTATATTTTTCTAAAGCGGCTTCAACAGAAGGGATCCCGAACATTTCTCCATCTTCGTCTTCCATCATTTCGCCTTTACTTTCATTTCTGAAAGCAAGCATTCTACTGTAAATAGTTTTTAATGATGTACCAACGGCTTCTGGTGCTTCTTTTGTTACTGAAACAATAGTAGCGATTTGACCATTTAATTGATCTAGTGTTACACCTGCAGTGCTAGCAATAGATGATACTTTTGACATAGCAGTCGCTAGTTCATAGAAGTCTGCGGCAGTAGCTGCACCAACTGCGGCCAGCTTATCTGTAACAGTCATAGCCTGATCGGCAGATAGTCTATATCCGTTCATAGTTGCAGTTAATAGTTCAGACATTTGCTCACTAGATTCACCAGTAATATTAGAACCAATAATTGTAGCTTTAGTCATTTTTTCTACGTCAACTTGTGCCATACCTTGTTGGAAGTATATTAAAGCAGCGTTAGTATAGTCAATAGTTCCAGTTCTTAATTCTTTGGAAGCTGCTGTTGCCTTTTTAGCAAAGTCTAATGCTTGATTATTAGTTAAGTCAGAAACAATCCTAATATCAGTTAATGAACGGTCTAATTGTTTTGCAAACCCATATGCTTTTTGTATTTGTCCTGCAAATGAATTCAAGGCCGCATTAGATACTCTCCATCTTAAAGTGTTAGTTAAAGTAAAACTCATTTTACTTAAAAGGCTAGTTGTATCTTTCATTTGAGTGTCAAAACTCAAACCAGATGTTCTAATTTTATGAAAAGCTTCTTGTCCCTTTATTCCAAATTTATTTAAACTATTTTCTAAAGCTTTTGCATTTACACCAGATTTATATAATTGAGCGTTTACATCTTTCCAGTTTATTTTACTATTATTTTTATTAAAACTTTGCATAATAGAATTGGAAAGTGCTTGGACATCACCTTTTAATTTAGCGGTACTAGCTTCATCTAAACCTAGTTTAAGACCATTTTTGCTTATTAAGTCCATAGCTTTAGATAGTTGTTGTGTTATTTCAGTTAAATTTTTAGCTTGAAAATCTAACTCTATTAAATATTTTGTTGTTGCCATTAAATAAATCCTCCTTTATTTATAAAATTTGTTAGTAGCAAAGGCTCTCTGTAAATTATAGTCTATTGTTTTAGAACTTACAAAAGTCGCTCGTTGATATTTTATCTGATGTTCAATTCCGTCAATATTAATATCGCCCTTTTCATAGAAAGGACTTGCATCTTTAACCCAGGGTTCTGTTTTAACAGATTCCCAAATTAGTTTCTCCATTATATCCCCTCTATTAAATTTATTAACTTTATTATCTTTTACCATTTGTTCAAATTTTGATTTAGTTAATTCTATTCCATCTTTTATAAAAGGCTGAGCTCCAAAATCATCAATTAACTTTTGTTTCTCTTCTGTAAGCGGATTAAATCTTAAAGAATATCCTCCACCTCTTTTTGAGGATACCGCACTTAATTTCATAAATTTTGTAACATTACTTCTATCTAAAGTAACTTTATATATCGTCATAGGTGGTTTATTATAAGCAAAACTCATTATATATTTAACATCAGCAGATAAAAATTCATAGGCTTTAATTAATTCCATAAATAAGCTTTTTTGTTGTTGGACATTTAAATCACCGAAGCTATCTGTATTTCCTATTTTATATTTTTGTATCTTCCCTAGTAAAGCCCTTGCTGTTTTACGATCATACTTACTTGGGCCAAATGGTAGTCCACTTCCTGCCATACTCTCTCCTCCTTACCCATAAAAAAAAAGCCTACCAAATTAATGGTAGGCTTATAGTTTTTATTTGAATTCAGAGTATATTTTACCAATGGTTTTCAAATCATCAATATTAATATCCTTAGAAATCTCACTAACTCTCTCCATTAACGCAGGCGCAATTGCCATAATACTTTCTATCGTTCCTAATAGTGAAACTTTATATTTATTAAAATCATTAATGGTTTCTTGTAGATAACCGTTTAATGCATTGTATTCAACCTTAGGGATAGCATTAATAATAAGAGTCATATAACCTTTTACTTCAAAATAGTCATATAATTTTATTAAACTATCTAAGTCTCTATCTTCAAATTCTATATCTATGTAATTTAAAATAATAAAAGCATTAAATAAACTATCTATTTTAACTTGGTCTATCATGTCAGTATTAAAACATTCCATTTTTATTGCTTCAATTAATTCGATTTTCTCTTTTGTAGTTAGATAGGATCTAACACTTACTTGTTCGTTACCCAATTTGATAACTGTAGTTGGAATTGTAAAATCTAATGTATCTAATTTCATCCTTATATCTCCTTTTTTAAAAATACGGTAGTGCAAAAATTAATTTGCACTACCATTATTTAACTAATTTTTAAGCTTCAAACAACTGGATGCCATAAAGAACCTTTTTAGCTGTTGTATCGCCCTTAATAACACCAGGGAATGCGTCAGCTGTGAAAGTGAATGTTGATGGATCTCCACTTGGTGACATTGCAAAAGTAAATGCAGTTTGAATCTTCGCATTTGGAATTACTATCATTGCTGGTAGGTCTTGTCCATCTACTTGTCTTCTGAATAATGTTTCGCCTTCTATATAGAAGTATCCAGCGAACTTATCAGGTTCAATTGTAATCTCTTTTACTCCTGAAGTAGTAATTACATAGTAATCTACTAGAACAGTTAAATCTGTCAATGCTGTTGTGTAAGCGAAAGTAACTACATCAGTTGTATCCGCAGCAGTAGTAGAAGCTCCTAATTTAGCGATAATTTCTCCATCTGCATCTAGGACAAATCCAAATATGTCAGTTTCAAGTAAAGTATCGTTAGCTCCCATTTCAGCAGTAAGATCTACAGTTATAACATTTGCTACAACAGTTCCTTCAACAACGGCTTTTCTATGTACTTGAATTGGGGTATCTACTGCAGCATCAACCAATCCAGCTCCTGTTAAAATTGCCATTCCTTCAGATGAAATTAATGCATCTTCAAATGTGAATGTGATAACTTTTTCGCCTTCCCAAGCGATAAGTCTAGGATTTCCTTTTCCGCCCATTGCATATACAGTTGTTGCTGTACCTTCAGTAGTGGATGTTTTTAATGTATCGAAATACATAACTGGTTCGCCTTTTTTCCATGCATATCCTTCACTTAAAAGATAATCATTAGCTTCACCAGAATATGCTCTTGTAGTTTTGAAAACTACTTCAACCGCTTCTCTTATACCAAATTTCATGTATTATACCTCCTATAATATTATATTTGTGTAAACCAATCTATAATTTCAACTTTAGCTCCAGCTATTGCGGCTTGTAAACTTTGATTATATTGCATATACAAGTTATACCGCTCAAACTGATTATATAGTTGATAAATTGTTAAATTACTTATTTCATTAACGTTTTGTCCAGTAACTCCTAAAATTGAAATTAAATTTGCAAAGAAACTATCTGCTTTATTTGGTGAATCGTTTTGTGCTTCAATTTTCTTCTTGCTCTTTTCAAGTTTTTTAATAATCTCTTTTGCTCTATCATTTGCGGGATTGTATTTATCTTTATCAAATAATTTATTAAAAATAAATATTTGACTAATAATATTTTTAATATTATTAAATAAATCAATATCCATCGTTACAATAGCACCCTCTGTATCAGTTATAGTCATTGTAAGTTCAGTTTTTAAAAATTCAAACTTATAGTCTTTGAAAATTAAATTAAACATATCACTTAAAATTCTAGTAGTCTCTTCATCGGATCTACATAATAGCAACAAGATATCTAAGTCATTAAAGTTTTTAATTGTATCTAAGTCCTCTTCACCAATATCACCATTATTAGTAACAAGGTCATCAATTAAATTTTGCTTCAAATCATCATATTCCACAATAAAAAGATTTAAACTTTTAAAAAACCTTTCTTCACCTATTATTGAAATTTCTTTCATACTAGGTTGATGGATTTTGACCGAATAATTATCTATCAAAATGTCAGTGCCCGTCATTAAATTTAATGAATTAACTTTATACATCATTGATTACCGAATATATAAGTTGATATCCGACATAATCCTCTAAATTTAATAAAGCAGAACCTAAGAAATTAACTTTTCCAATTCCATTAAATTTTCTTTTATCTATAAAAGAATTTATTTCGTGCATAATTTTAAACGGTCTCAACATATAGCTATCCATAACCCACAAATCAACAGGACATAGGACATCGATTAATATTGAATTATCTAAAAACTCGGGGTTATTTAAATTAGGCGAGAATTGATCAAATGTAATAATTAAATAAGAACCCTCATTCTTTGGAACTTTTAAATTTGGAACGATTCTAACGTTCTCTTGTGATATTTCGTTTAATATATTGTTGTCGGTAATATCAGGTTTACTTAAACAATCTGCATCATTATAATAAAGTAATTTTAATAAATTTTGATTTTCAAAAATCTTTCCTATTAAAACAGAAAAATCTTTTTCTACAGTTGAGAAGTTAGCCTGATTTAACCCCATCATATCTCTTATACTTGCCATCCTTTAATTCCCTCCAAACATTGGGATAATTTTTATTTCTTTTTCATATTCATCAATACCATGTATATATTTAATAACTGTGATACCTGTACGAGTTGTTGCTTTAATTATTAATACACTACTTGTTTGATTAACGATAGTCATATATTGACTATTTACAACCCAAGAACCATCTAATGGAACATTAACTCCATTTAAAAGATTAATTAATGTATATGTTGTAGAATTTAATGTCTTTAATGTTGAATCTCCTATTATTTGAGTTAATGGTATTTCTGCAATACTACTTTCAACTATATTAATTGTATAAGTAGTTGATACATCTATATTAGGATAAGTTATTTCAACGATTGCTACGCCAAGTATATCAAAAGTTATGATATTGTTAATATATGTGCCGTTTTCTACAGAAACAATAGCATTTAAATCTTGCACTACACCGTTCTTATATAAAACAGGATTTAGTGTAATACTATTATCAAGCACAAGCTCTGTAATATTATCTAGTGATGAAGTAATTAAAAAGTTTATTGGTAAATTTCCGTTTACGATTGTTTCACTATCAATTTCTCTGTCTTTTGCAACCTCAATTAACTGTAAACCAATTAAGTCAGCGTTAGTTACATCATCAATAACCTCAATCAACCATTTTCTTTTATTAACCATTATTTCAAAATATCTGCTGAGAAGGGAGACCCCTGCCGCAGACTTTGGAATTAATATATGTAAGGATTCAGAAAACATATCATAAACGATAGAGTTTTTTGTTCCATCTGCAATGCTTTTTTCTTTTGGACCTACAACGCACGCCCATTGAGAATATACTTTGCCAGTCTCTAAATCTTTCCATTCTAATTCATATAATGCCTTATCTATATAACCTTGAAAAATAGCTTTTTCAGTAGAAGATCGTTCGGTGATAATCCAATGTGAACCATCAGCTTCCCAATATATATCATCGCCAATTTTACAGCTATTATCTACTAAAGTAGAAAAACTTTTTCTTTCAACATCAGGGTTTCCATTTGTTGAAGATATTAAAGCTAAAAATTCTGTACTATCTAACGATACTGTTTCTACATTATAACCACTTCTTAAAGCTCTTTTAAATGAAGATATTTTATCAGCAATCATTTTACTTTGAGATACCGACATTGAGGACGTTATTCTTAGGTTGAATAAATCATAGCTTTCTCCCATAGTAACCCTCCTCTATTTTACCAAATTAGTACATTCAAGTACTATTTTTCGATAGTTATAAAAATCTTCTTCTTGATCTAGTGTTTTTAGACTTTCTAATTTTGATAAAATCCTAATAATAGAAAGTTCATCAATTTGTTCAAATAAATTCAAAAAACCATGTATCTCTAAAATAGAAGAGTCTAAATATTTTTGCCAATCTTTTCCTTCTTCTCTAATAGGTAACATTTTATAAATCATATTAATTAAAAATCTTTTATAGTCTTTTTCGGCTTCTACCGAAAATTCCATTCCATACTTAGTTTGCATTCGCTTTTCCTCCAAGTCCCGCATAGTTAGCTTCCATATATCCTAAATCATTTACAAGTCTTCTTTTATATAGTCTTTGTAGTCTTTTAGAGTCACTCATAAAATTTTGTTTTAGGTCTATTAATTTAGCTAAATGGTTTGCTTGTGAGGTAAACGCAAAGTCTTTTGAACTGTATCTTTGTCTAGTTACATCTACTGTTGCTAATTGTCTAACCGTCCATTCAATAATCATCAAGTTTGCAAAAATATTAATTTCTTCTTGATCTAAAATACAATCATATTGATCAATAGTAACGGGTATAGCTTGACTATCACCAAAAGAATAACCATATAGTTTAAAGCGAGGAAATTCAAAATTTGTTAACGATGCTAAAAATATATTTTTTATATCAGCGATTGTTTCTTGTTCTTCCCACTCTAAATACATATCATCGGTAACTAAATTAAAGAAAGCATCATAAATAATCTGAAATGGAGTAGTTCCCGCATATCTTTCGATTTCTGTCATGATTACTCCTTCTTTCTATTATTTTGTTGTTTTAACAACGTTGTATTTTGAACCAGCAGGCTTAATTGGTTTTTCTAACTCTACTGGAGTAGATCTTCTAGCCGCAGTATTTTCTTCTTCTTTATCATCTTCTTCTGTTTCTGCTGCATTTAACGCTAAATTTGATAAATTAATTTGAAATTTATTATTTATAGCACTAACTTTAACAGTAGTGTCAGGCATCTTTTTTATTGACATAGTACGAATTAAATCTAAAACTCCTTGTGGAGCATAATCTAAAGCATCAAGTAGTTGTTCGTTAGTCCCATTATGTAGCAGATAATCAATTTCTGTTTCCCCATAGTTATATTCAGGAGCTAATTCATAATCATAAACCGCGCTTAAGGCTTCTTTATCTTCAATTACTAAATATTTATCTAATAATTTCTGACCACCTGGTATTGTAGTTAATTCTATTAATTCATTAATAGGAATATTAATAACCGCACCTGTAGTTGCCCATGATCTAGTAACTCTTAATGCATCAATTGTATAACTGATTGAACCTTTTGCTCTATTTCTAACAGAGACTTTTTTATTTAAATCCATTTTATTCTCCTTTTTATCCTAAAACCAAAAATATCGGGAAGGAGGTGAACCTCCCTCCCATATCTTCTCTATTTATTAAACAGCTGTATTTTCGTAAATACATATATCGTTATTAGCAACGATACCAACACCAAACTTTTTGTAAGCTTGGATTTCTCTAGAACGATCATAGTTAACATATTCATCTATGATTGTTTCGCCTTCCATAGCGATTTTAACTGGTTTATCAGTTGCACTAGTTGGGATGATATAAGCAAAGCTTGTATCCAATACTTTAGTAACATTAGTTTCATCAGTAAAGGAGTTAGGCAATACAATAACTTTAGTTCCTTTGTGAGAACCTACATAACCTTGGTCATACATTTCATTTTTGATCTCATTGGATCTCCAATCAGCAGCTGGGACTAATGTTGTAGCAAATTCTAAACTAGTATAAATAACTGGAGTACCATAAGCTCTAGCAATAGCTATAAGTTTATCAAATTCAGTTTCAGAAAAATTAGCGGCTGAATGTGTATTAGCTCCTGGAAGCTGAGAGTACACACTTGTAAGAGCTTTAGCAATTTCTGTATATACAGCGTCATCTAATCCCATAAGGATAATATCTGTTAAGCTTGAGAAATCTACAATGCCATCTAGGAATTCTTCTAATCCAATTTGAGCAGCTCCACCGAATGCAGTTGTTTCAATTTCATAGAATCCTTTGTCTAATTTGAATACTTCATAAATACCAGCTAAGCCGACTTTAGTAATAAACTGTTTAGCTCTTTGTTTTCCCATCTTTTTAGTAAATTGAGGTTTATTTCCTTGTCCATATTGTTTAACTTCAGCAAACATGCCATAAGTTTCTAATACTTTCTTTGGAAGAACTTCATCAATTACTTCTTGCATAATTTCAAAAATTTCATTTTTGTTTTTTCTGTAAAGATTATAAGTACCAGCAAGTTCCTGGAACTGTTCTCTTAAAGTGTCATTCAACGCTTCAAAACTATATTCTTTATCTTCAAATCTAAAAGCAGCAGGTGCTTTCTTATTTGCATTAGCTACTTGTTTAGCTAATAGAACGATTTCATTTTTATCTAATTTCATTTTGTTATCTCCTTTCTAAAGATTATAATGTGCCTACAAATCTTACTTTTGCAGCAACTTGACCATCTGGCATTGTTGTCATTTTTACTAATTCAAATACCATATCTCCTGCGACTGGAACTGCGGTTTCTGTTAAAACAGCAACTGCTTCTATTCCACTGCCGTTTGCACCAGGTGTAGGTACGAACTTAGCTCCAACTACAGCAGTATCAACAGCAGTAGTATCAATCAAATTTGTAGTGAAAATATCATTTTCATTGATTTTGAAAAGTCTTGGAACGATTTCATCACTAACTGCTTCCCCTACTTTAAGAGCAAAATCTTTATATCCCTGTCTTGCAGAATCATATAATTTAATTTCGTTGTAAACCAACATCCATTCGCCAGTTCCAGCTATGTTTCCATCATATTTTAGAAAAGATCCGTTTTGTAATATTGTATCATCGCCTTTAGTCCAAACTTTTTGAGCGTGAATTTGAGCTGTTCTTTGTGCGGATAAGTGATTAGGTTCAACCTGACCAAATCCAGTTTTTGTTAAAAGTGCCATATATTTTTCCTCCTTAATATATTTTGAAATTCTTATTTATTTTTTAACCCTATCTTCAACAGCTTGTAACCATGCTGGTGCATTGTTAGATTTCTGTTTTACGACTGGAGTTATAATGCTATCTTGATTTCCTATTAAATCAAAACTAATTCCTTTTTTGAAGGCTATAGCTGAAAGCTTATCTTCAAGTTCTTCGATAGTATAATTTTCTAAACTAGCTCTAATACCAGATATAGTTTCTTCTCCTACAATTTCAAACTTATCACAAAGCGCATTCTTTACCTGAACATCTTGTTCGATTTTAGCATTAAATAGTATTTCATATTTAATTTTCAATTCGTTATATTCAGTTTCTAAAGTTGTAAATTTGTTATTTAAAATTTCAAATTGAGCATCTGTTTCAGACTCTTCTACTACTTCTTCAGTTGTTTCTTCGGCAGTAAATTCTTCTGTTACTTCAGCAGTTTCTTCTTCAGTAGATTCCTCTACTGCATCTTCAACTACTTCTTCTTCAGTGAATTCCTCTGCTGTTTCTACAACTTCTTCTTCAGTAAATTCTTCTGTTACTTCAGTATCAACAACATCTTCTGTTTTATCTAACTCAAATTCTGTTTCTTGAGTTGTGATTTCTTTTTCTTTATCCATGTTATGTATTGTACCTCCTTCTTCAAGATTCTTATTAAGAACTTTATCAAGCTCTAACATAAAGTTATTAAATTCCTGTTTAAACTCTCCTTTTTCAAGCGAGTAAAATACATCAGGCGTTCCTATGTTAGCTCCTTCGAAGCAAGGCTCGATATCATCGCCTAAAATACATAAAGCAGAAATACTTGCTTCATTGAATATGAAAAATTCGCTATCTTCATTTTCAAATTTTGCCCAAGCACCATCAATACTTTCAGGAAAAAATTCCATAGATTGTGATTTTGAGTTTTTAATAACATTTTTTAGATGTGGGTATCTACCAGTCCATAAAAAACCTTGACAAACTAAATACTCACGAACCATACCATCTTTATCTTCAAACTTTCTCCAACCAATTGGACCATACTCTGAAACCGCACCAAAAGGTACTGTTTTGCTTATGAATTTAATTTCATTTTCTTTAATTTCTAGCTCTTGTTTATGACCTTCATAATCTCCCAATTCTTCATTATAAAACGCAACAATAGGAGTTCTAGGAAGAGAATTAGCAATTTCATTACCAACTGCCTTCGATATAAAACTACCATTACGATTCTTACCATGATATAATACCTTAATTTCACAACTAGATATATAATCATTTATTGGTACGATATTAATAAATTCAAATTCGAATTGCGTTATTACATGTTTTTCTTTATTCACTATTTCATCACCCCTTAACTTTGACTTTCTTTATTTTGAATTGTCTTCTCACTAGGATTGTCTTTAGTAGGCGCTCCTACTTTACCAGTCCCCGCAGATTGAGTAGAACTAATTGATAATGGAACCATTTTCTCATTAAGTTTTAATATTTTATTTTCATATTCATTTAATGATAAAAATTCACTTTGTGACATACCACTAGTAATTGCAGGTAATAATTTTGAATAACCCGCTGTTGCCAATTCTTTAAACATTTTTTCTTTTCTATCTAAATTATAAATACTAAGATTTGGCATACTAATTTTAAATGTACTCTTCTTATTAAATAAAAATTCTATAATTGAGTTTAATTTGTTTTGATACTGCCCTAACAAATAAAACATTAAACTTTCATCATTTAAAATAGATTTCTCTAAAGCAATATTACCATCAGTTGCAAATAGCATCTGACTAATACCAGCTTCATTAAACACTCCTCTTTCGACTTTTTGTAATGGGTCTTTTACAGAAGAAGCATTTGCATTATCTAAATCCGCAACATCAATTTCAGCAAAAGTAGTAAGGACATCGACGTTAACCGCATTACTCAACATACGACATGCGTTGTTATGCATTGCTTGTGCTTCATCTAAATCGAATACCATTTCACTATTTTTATCAAGAGGCATTTTTTGAATAATAATTTTTAACAATTCTTGCATTGTCTTTTTCATATCTAACTGTTTTGCTTCATCTAAGTTAATTAAAGTAGGCGTGACAGAAGAAAAGATTGGTATATCATTGGTCGAAAGACTAAATTTCATTGCTAAATTTAAATCACATAAGAACCATGCGCCACCATCCATCTTATCAACCTTTAAAACACCAGCTCTATAGGCTTGATAGTTTTTATTAAATTCAGGTGGAAAGTTTTTTAATACAATAGCTCTTTGCTCTGGATCGATAATTTGTTCAGTAAAATATTTTACATTAAACTCAACCGCATCCATTCCATTATATTTATATCTAGATCTACAATAATCAACCGGCAATTCTAAAATCGTTCCTAGAGTTTTGCTTGGGTTGTTAATCATATATCCATAAAAAGCACCGTCTATGATTACCTTTGTTGATATATCATAAAAAGTAATTGGAATACCAAGATTATCTAAATATTGTATTACACCATTTAACTCTCGTTCAACTTTTTTCTCGTTGTAATTTTCTTGTGGCATATATGGATATGCATACCAGCTATATGTTAAGATTCCTGCTAAATATTTTACAAATCTAGAATATATACCACTAATGGATACATAATAGTTTGACATTTCTCTTAAAAATTTAGTATTATTGGTTTCTAAAGCGTTAATTATAGCATCCTTGTCAGCAAAAGAAGTTCTATATTTAGATTTTCTAAATTTTTCCAACTCAATTACGGCATCATCAATAACATCCATGCCACGGGTCATTTTTGCAAAATTTACTGTTTCGGTTTTTGTATTTGTTTCATGCTGTCTTATGGGAATCACCTCCTTGGTTAAATTCTTAATTCATCGGCTCGATTAAAGATATAATCGTAATCTAATTTTTCGTAATCCCAAAAAGGGATTGTGACAAGCGGATAATTATTTTGCATACAAAATTGTTGTTTTTTACTGTCATTAAATTTTTGTTTTTGTAAATGTGATGGACCACCAAAGTGAGCCACACTAGTATAGTGCTGCTCTCCTTGATACTCTATTAAAAAATCAATATTATTATCATCATCAAAAATTACAAAGTCAAACCGCAAAGGTCTCCCACTTGAACTAATTAATTTTGTAAATATATATTCTTTATCAAATTTTATGTGGTTCATTTTTAAAATATCTTCTATCTTTAATTCTCCTCTTGATGCCATCTCATTATCCTTTCGATGGTGAGTAGAACACAAAATCACCAATATTTCCTCGTTTTTTCTTATTACTATTATCTTCTAATATTTTAATATAATATAAACCATACTCAAAAGCCGAGAATTTATCTCGTTTAATCTTTCTATTAACTGATTCTAATATTAAATGTTTGCCTTCACGTTGTTCTTTAAGGTTTAACATTTCTTCTCTCAAAATCGAAGTTAGAGTAAAAGGTTTTAAGTAATTAGCTCTTTGAATTGCAGAAGCTGATATTCCTATTTTTGTTGCTAGGAACTTAGCCTTGGCTGCACGTTCATCGATTAAAAACCTCACCTTGCCGGAGGATATTTGACTTAGTAGATTCGTATGCGCCTCAGTATTAATCTCTGAGTTTGCTTTGACGACGTATATAACTTCCTTCTCGGTATCAGGTGTAATATATTTTTTATATAAATTATCTGTGTCATTAATTATTCCAAAAGGTACATATGATTCTTTAGTACTTTCGTCCACAGATTGTGTTACCATATAATCAATAAGGCCTATTCCTAGACCATTACCATCTATTACTATTGCTCTTGGGTTATATTTATAATATAATCTCTTGATTTTTAAAGCTTGAACACCAAAATGTTCTTCATCAAAAGTATAAATATTAACAAGATTTTTAAATGCTAATCCTTTTACTTGAGGAACTACCTTTATTACCATTACTACCGATTGACAACCAATACGGCCAACGTCTACTGATAATATATAATAACTTTTCGCAGTTGTTTTCCCACTATATTCATATTCAGGCTGTTTAAGTAAACGATGTTTATCAAACGACTCTGGCGCAAAGAATGCGTCTTCCACACTACCAGACCATTCAGACTCGTACTCTCGTGAAAATGAATTTTCATTGAACGTACCATCCATCTTAAGGTCTTTTACGAAAGTTCTATCAAGTAATTTATGTGCAACTGGTATACGCCAGCTTCCACCGAAAACAAAAGAATCTTGAGGTTTAACAATCTGCCATATAAGTAATTGTAGTAACTTATCATAAGCAAAACTACCTTTATAACCTGCGGTTGTTACATAAATCTGCGATTTATTTAAACTTTCTTTATCGTCTACTCTCCCACTTTTTGTTCGTCTTGAAACGTTCATTAGAGGTAGAATTACTTCATTCAATCTTTGACCATCAATTAAAATTCATATCTATCTAGTATTTCTACTAGTACTGACTATCTCTTACAAATAACCAAATGTTATTTGCACACCCTTTTCCAACTACGTACTAATAGTAATTGTACTTCGCTATTAAGCGAATAGTCGATACAGGTTATTCAGACCACTGTTTCTTTATTTTATAATATATTGGTACGTTTTGATAAGTAACTCCTCTTAAAATTCTTTCAAAGGTTGTATATGAACATTTATCTTTATAATCTTCATATATTTGTTTACCGATTTCTGTTACATATCTTTTACGTATTTCCAAAACTTCATCATCAGTCATTATAGCTCTATTGCTATTTTCGCCAATTCTTTTAATATTAGCTCTAATAGGGTATTTATAGCTTCCAATATTAGCCCATCTTTTTCCTGTGTTAATATTAGAAATTTCACTTTGAGTTATATTAAACATTAAGGCTATTTCTGATTGTAGTTTATTAGTATTTTTTAACAATAATTTAATTTCTAAAAGATCATTAGCACTAATTTTTGCCATTGGGTGATCTTCACCATTTTGGGTTACATTATTTGCATCCGATGTACTATTGTAGCCATTTTTATAACTGTTATAATATCCTATATAAAAAGTTTCTTTTTCGTTTAGTTGATCTAATGAAACTTCTTCAAGAATATCAAATTCAAAACTATCGACACCATATTTTCTAAGGGCTCTATAAAATTTTGAATCATATCCATGAGCATTTGGATTTTTTGAATTATTAAAATGTTCTAAAAATCTTTTTTCAATATTAATTGATTGTCCAATATATTTTTTATTATTAATTTTATTTGTGAAACAATATATTCCAATCATATTATTTAACCTCCTTTGAATATTACTTTAACCTTCATTTAATATTCAAAATTGTATAAATATCATAAATAGAATTTGTCCAAATCTTCCCACGGGATTGTCTTTAGCTTTACCTAATAAGATTTCCCCGTTAGCTAGCTTTCGCTAACCCCCTTAGTAAAGGGAAAAGGTGTGTTAAGGCAATTTTATTTACCTCTTCCATTAATCCACCATGTCTACGTCCACCTCTAGTAGACTCTCTAGCAGCAACCACGTCAAGTCTTGAACCATTTTTAAATTCAATCCTTACATAATCCTTACCAAACAAACATTTTTTAAGATTAATTTCATTTTTAAGAGCTGGAATTAATTCCATCAACTCTTCCATTTTTTCTTTTGCGATACTAGCGCCCTGTTCTTTGGTACCAGATACTATGAACAACTTCGCGCCAGGGTATAGGATACATCTAATTACTAATACTAAAACTGCCAAAAATGATTTAGAGAACGCACGAGGGAATGTTGCATAACAATATTTATGACGGATCGCCGCACGCAAAAACAATCTCTGATAAAAGAAAAGACCAAAGGTAGAACCTTTCGGCAATATCATATCAATAAACAAATCGGGATACTCACGCCAAAAAGAAGCATACTCTATAAATATAGGTAATATCTCCTTAATACGCTCTTCTGAGATCCCAATCTTCTGTGTACTTTTTTCAATATCCAAAGCCTTTAACAGCTTTGGACTCATTACATAATCTTTATTAGTTAATGCTTTTAATAAAGCTGGACTATATTCGTATTTATTCGCCATAGTAGTCACCACTTTTTCTTAACATTTCTTCGTCCATTTCAATTTCATCATCAACCATATCATTTAGTTCTTCATAATCTTCATCACTAAAGAAATCAGCTTCCTCATCTTTTTTAATAATTATAATATCATCATCGAGTTCTTCTATTTCGCCTTCTTCTTTACTTTCTTCTTGTATCATTTTCTGCAAATAAATTTCAATCATGTTCCCTAAATTCATTTCAGTCATAATTAAATTTTTAGTATAATTATTCATATCAGCAAGAGTCATATCAACAATATCTTGTCTCTCACTGTGATATTTAGGAACAAAACCATTCTCTTCACATAATCCAACAACAATACCAATACTATCAGTATAATCATTAGAAGCTTCTTTATTCTGAGCCGCAGTGAATTTCGCAGATTTCATCAGAAGGTCATAAACTTTCGTCATTTTTTGAAATCCGTCAATGTCATTACACTCTAAAGCTTGGTCAATTTTTAAAGACACTCGGCATATCTTTAAAAGATAATCTATATGTGAAGCAGTTCTTATATCATAACTTTCCATCATTTCGTTGCACAATTTCTCTAATTTCACACATTCAGGTATGGTATAAGTCCTGCCCCAACGGTTTAGTAAATACTGTTTATCTTCACTTGTTAAATCATCTTCCGGCATATGAAGTTCGCTTTCGCTAATTTGAAACATATCCTTCGGATCCATAAACAACTCTCTAATCTCCGCCTCTGATAAAAGACTTAAATCCAATCCCAAATCTTCAATATTATCGACTACATCGCCATTAGCAATAGCATCACGATATTTATTAATCTGTGATAACTTTGAGGATTTTTCATGTAGTTCTTTTATCGCTTTTTCTTCCATAAATTTTTTAGTATCTTCAAATTTATATTTATTGAATTGTTGCAATTTCATTTTTGCAACATACCTACCGAAGATTGCGGTTGAAGTTGTTTTTGGATTATTTCCATATTTCTCAACTAGCTTATCCCACTCATAATCAATGAATGGGATATCTAGCTTTTCTAATAAAGGTAAGAAACTAGAGGCTTCTCGAATATTAATATGCATAGTAAAACATTTTTTACACTCATCAACATATCCATTCGGATATGTTTCTTTGTCTTTTGTAGTATAAAAGTTTTGCTCTAAATGCATTGGTTTGCGACATTTTGTACAAACTAAATCTCGTACCTCTGCCATATAAATAACACCTCTTTTTTATTTTATAATTCTTCAGCCTTGTCTGCCATCTTGGATCTATATATTTTAGATAATTTAATATAACTAAAATCAATAGCATCTGTACCAGTAAAGACTTTAATAACTCTTTTTAATCCATTTCCCATATCTTGGAAAGATTCTTTATCAACTTGAGTGAATGGGTCTCCCTCAATAATGATTTTACTACCTTCCGCACATCTTTGAATAGCTAATTTAATTAAATCCACAGAAAGATTTTGTCCTTCTGTAATATATAATATATCGCCTTCAGCAATCTCAATTCCTCTAATATCAGAAAATGGATATATATTTATAAAACCATTTCCCATTAAAGTATGTACTTCTGTCATGTCACCAATCTTATTAGTTAAGATACTTCCAATGAAGTTTTGAAGCAGTTTCTCGTCTCTACTTCCTGGGTAGAACCCAAGTTGTTCACTGTCTTTTGTTTTAACTGGATTTACAAATATATGTACTTTACATCCAGTGTCTTTAATCATTTTTAGGCAATATCCTAATGATAATAGCGTTTTCCCAGTTCCGGCTGGTCCGACAATAACAGTAAATTCATCTTCGATTAGTGAGTCAATAGCGCAATCTTGATATACATCTTTGCTGGTGATATCAAATAAATAATTTTTAATTTGCGCGCCTTGCTTAACTTCTTCCCAGAATTCTCCGCCTAAGTATTTTTTTAATTTACAAACCTCTTGTGTATCTCTATCAATTATTGATAAATATTGACCAGGTAGCACATCCCATTCATTTTCTTTGCGTTCATTAAAACAATTCATTTCATCTTTAGTCATTTCGATTTCTACTAAAGATTCAGGCATTGTATCAGGTTCCTTGCATGTTTCTGTCTTTATGCCAAGCGCCGCAGCTTTTATTTTCATACTAATATCATTAGTAAGTAAAGTTGCTTTTGGATTTTGTTGGCAGTAACCAATAATAATATCATCAACTGGCATCATCGCTACACTATAGTAGCTACGATCGTCTCCTGTGTTTTGCAAGAATTTAAAAGAATCGAAATTCTTATCTATTCCTCTTATTGCTCGACGTGCTTTGAACCCTCTATCTCCAACAGCTGTTTTTAAATTGTCTAATTCATAAAGTACCTCCACGGGAATTCTCATATCCTTAAATTTACCTTTAAGGAAATCATAGTTGCTAACTGACATTAATACATTAGTATCGATTATATACATTTGTTCAGCACCTTTCTTATTTTGGTTTGTTTCTGCAGCATTTACAGATACTATAAAATCCGTTTTTACTACTACTATTCTTTGAAAAAAATCTCGAATTTAATAACTTGATTTGCCCACACCTATTGCACTTCTTCCATTCACCTTTTTCGATAAACGTATTGTGCCATATAAGTTCTTCCTTCTCTGCCTCTTCTGCGATTAATTTCGGAATTTTATTATTAAACAAACTGCTAATATATTCGACGCTGTATGTCTTTCCGTATTTCTGTTCTAACATCTTTTGTACGTCTAAGTTTTGCATTTCCTCTACTTTAGCGACTAAAATATCGTAAAGCATTGGATAATCGTTAGGCATAACATTTTCGATAATGTTCTCGAGGTCAATAAGCATCCAGTACATATCATTATTTATCTCGTCAGATGTTTTTGTTTTCAATTTTGAGTAATTTTTAAGCAAGGCCGCAACATGATGCCAGTTTTTAAAATCTACATATTCAGACCACTCAATGTCTGTTCTCTGTGATGGCATTAATGAGTTAAATTGTATAGGTTTTCTATACGCATTTTTAACCATATACTGTTGTTGAGACAAATCCACTATAGCCGCTTGCGCAATATAGTTTCTATTTGGTAAAGCTCTTAACCATTGTATACATTCTCTTATTTGGTGTAAAAACGGAAGTTCTTCTAAATCTTTCTTGGTGATACTTATTGCTGGGGTTAGAATCATGTTCTTATCACTTCTCATTAACTGATAAACACCATCTTCACCATTTTCGAATTTTGAGGTAAGTCCCTCAAAGGAAGTTTCTCTTTTAGTTACTGTAGCCATTCTATTTTGAGTTAATATTTTCTTTTGTTTTCTTTCACTTTTTTCAATAGCACTTATTAAATAATCTGATAAGGTTTCCAGGTTTCTAGGAGAGAGTTCTTCACTGCATTCTAGACAAATTTCATCAACGACTTTTTTTCTCTCTAGGAGATCGAGGATTTTATAATCTAATTTTATTTTCATTTATTTATCACTCCTTATACTTATATTATAAAATATTTTTCGGGTAAAGTCAAATTTTATATGGACAAATACCAAAAAGAATTCGTATGTTAATGCGGAAAATTTTAATTGGACAATTTCGTAAAATATTGTTATAATATACTATAAGATAAAAAAGAAAAAAGGAGAATTAGAAAATGAAGAAAATATACATAATTACATATGAATATGAATACGGTACTGATACCTTTTATGTAGAAGCTGAAAGTGGTTTTAGGGCTGGCCGCATGTTTTATAAATATCAAGATTCATTTGATTATTATTTACACGAAAGAATAAGAACTAAAAATAATAAAATAAGAAGACATAAGACAATTGAAGGTATATCGTCTCTTGATAATGAGTATATATATACAGAAGAAGTTATTAATGAACGAATTGCTTATAGAAAAGAACAAGATAAAACAAAAAAGGAGATATTATAAAATGAGAATATTAGCAATATCAATAGCTCATGATAGTTCAATTTGTTCATTAAATGATGGTATAATTGAATTTTATTGTAAAGAAGAAAGGCTAAGTCGCATTAAAAGAGACAAAGCACCTTTCGCATCATTAGATCTATATAAGTCATTAAATTTTGGTAAAATAGACCATATTTTATATATCACTCCAACAAATGGAGATGAAGCTTCAGCTTACTTATATGGAGAATATACAAAAAAAACATTTGGAGTTGAAATGGAAAATTATTCTATTTTACAACACCATATTTTACATGCAAATTTAGCATTTTATAATAGTGGATTTACAGAAAGTTTGGTATTTGTTATTGATAGAAATGGTTCTATGTTTTTTGTTAATGGTGTTCCCGCTGCAAGAGAGGCAGAGAGTATTTATATATTTTCAAAGTTAGGCATATCAAAAACAATTCAAAAAAACTTTTGGATTATAAGCGGACAAGAATCAAATAAGAGTAGTATAAAAAAATATATAGAAAATTATTATGGCAGTGATATTATTATTAACGCAAATAGTATAAATGGGATAGTTAAAGTTTATGAAGCAGCTACCGTTCAGATTGGACAAAGCGTATTAGAAAATGGAAAAACAATGGGATTATCATCTTATGGAGATAATAAATACTATGAACCATTATTTATTTCACATATTCCAAATGATTTATATTTTTCAGTAATAAATAATAATATTCCATTTTATAGAGAAACTTGTTTTTTTGAAGAAGAAGATAAAATAACTAATGAAGTCACTAAAGAAAATTATCAATATTATGCTAATAAAGCAAAGCACGTACAAACAGAAACACAGAATGAGGTACTAAGTTTAATAAAAGAACAGATTAAAAAAACTGGTATAAAAAATATTTGTATAGTTGGTGGTTACGGATTGAACGTTGTAGCAAACCAATACTATATAAAATCACTTCCAGATATTAATTTTTATTTTGAGCCAGTTGCAGATGACTCTGGTATATCAATAGGTGCTACTATTATGAAATATATAGAGTTAGATACTAAAAATACATTTGAATCAATGAACGATAATTTTTATCACTACTTTAATAATAAAGAAGAACTTGATATTGGAATAGACTCATCTATAGATGAAATTTGTCAAATGTTAATTAATAAAAAAAGTATAGCAATATTTGAGGGGAATCCAGAGGCTGGTCCAAGAGCGTTAGGTCATAGATCTATATTATTTGATGCAAGAAATATAGATTGTAAAGATTTAATAAATAAAGTAAAAAATAGGGAATGGTATAGACCCTTTGCTGGAGTTATACTAGAAAATGAATTTAAAAATTACTTTGATACTATGGGTTTAAGTAAGTCTGAATATATGACAATTAATTTTGATTGTAAGGAGAATACTAAAAATTTGGTACCAGGAATAGTACATATAGACAATACTTCTAGAATGCAAACGGTATCAGATGGATTTATATTTGATTTATTAAATAGATTTTATGACCTTACTGGATGTCCAATTTTACTAAATACAAGTTTTAATTTAGCTGGCGAGCCATTAGTTCAAACTAAAGATGATGCTTTATTAGTTTTAGAGAAAAGTTGTTTAGATGCAGTTTATTTTGTAGATGAAAATAAACTTGTATTAAATAATGAATACATAAAAGGAGATATTATAAATGATTGATGATATATTAAACCTCACCCACGAAGAACTAGCTGAGGCTAGTGGTGAGCCTAACGGCACACTAGGGATTACAACGTTAGAACATTTACAAAAACTTATGAAATGCCAAATTAAAATGTCTGCCAAAGATTTTGGTTGCACTAATTGTAATATAAGTGGTAATGCTCGTGTTTGTTATTTAATACAATCAAGGACAATGACTCTTTGCGTTTTAGAAGAGATGGTTGATTTAATGAGAAAAGATAATGATAATAAAGTAGGGACAAAACAAGCCTGCTGGAGAAAAAGAGGTTGTCCTTTTAATAGTAATACATCAAGTAGATATTTAAAATGTGAACAGGAATGTTATTCAGTTAATAAATGTGCGAAAGAGAATGAAGATTATTGGAATGAAATCGATAGGAAGTGGGATATAGAAAAATGAGAGCAGACACTTTAACAATAAAAACACCTAATAAGAAGACCCCTCCCGCAGATATGATTTGGGAAGAAATGCCTAACTATCATTATGCAACTACATATAGAAGAACAAAAATCTTCGGAGGTTGGTTGGTAGAATCTTGTTCAGATGTATACCATGTTGGAGATCCAAACTATGGTCAAACTGGTAGCGGATATGATTGGAGAACTTCAGTTACTTTTGTTCCAGATCCAGCGCATGAATGGGAGTTATAATATGAAAACAGCTAAAGAAAGTTTAATTGAATATATTACAAGCCTGCCTGATGATATAGATATATTCAGAACGGCAGAAGGACACTACAATGACGTTGATATAAAAATATTTATAGAACCTAAAACCGAAGAATTTTATCAATTTTATTTCGGCCCATGATAGGAGAAGAAAATGGAAGATAGCCAATATATATTATACCTAGAATCACTAATAAAAATTTTATTAAAAAGACCAATTACAAAAGTAGTAAAGGTACTCCATCCTCTTCAACCAATCAAAACAGATTTTGTACCATACCTCGATGAAGATGGTTATTTAGTAATAGGCGAAAATGATTTATGGGAAATGAACCACAAACGAAACTATTGTTATAATTGTGGTACTACTGTTAAAAATCAAAAATGCTGTCATGAATGTGGTGGAATTTTGGACTGGAAGAATATTAATAATAACACTAAAAAATACAACGGAACGTATTTAAATAGATAGGAGGTTTCCGCATGATAAAAGTAATACCAACAATAATTCTATTAGGTCTAATGGGATATAACACTTTTATGGATAACACAAATGGATTAATCCTTACTGGATTTATATACATAGCATCAATATTATTACTTATAGACGGAAACAAGGAGTAGCCGCATGGATAAAAGAAATTGTAATTACTGTTACCAAATAGATTACAACGAAGCAGACCAAAATTATATATACGCCGCAGAGCGCAGACATATAGACCATCGATGTAAGAAATATAAAGTTCAACTTTTTCATCGAAACCGCCATCCCGCAATATACCCATGTCCACAATGTATAAAGGACGAGGGATTCGAATCAAGGAGAGGATAATAAAAATGCAAGTAAACACAATAGTCCTAATTCGAAACGCAATAACGATGATTTGTTTCACACTCTTAGCAATCGTCTTCGAGCATTGGTGGATTGTGTTTTTTGCACTTTTTTTCCATGTAGAAGCAGTATCCACAAAGAAGGAGGAATAAAATATGAACTGTTTTGGCAAGCATAGCAATACCCCAGGATGTAGTTTATGTGCGAATGAAGATTCGTGTATTAAATACTCCTCTACTTTGGTAAAATATATACCACTAGAGTCAAGAACCGTTCCCGCACTTAAAGTCATTTTCAAAGAACAAGAATATGAATTAGAAAAACCGCATCACTTAAGAACTATAGGCGAAGTTAACATAGATTGTAAGATAATCGGTTGTGTGGCTTGTTATTTTAAAGAACAATGCGAAAATTATCAAAAAGGTGGAAGATATTTTGTATCATCTTCAGTACTGCTGGAATCAGCATTTGGTAAGGAAAAACTTAATGATGTTGTGAATATTGAGGAAGTATCAATTCAAGGACCAGATAAAAGGGATGAGCTAATCGAGAAAATGGAATTAGTTGAAGCAAAGATAGAAGAATTTTATCGCTTTATCCATGAAAAAGACCAAGAAGAATTAAAAAAGCAACAAGCAGAAGTAGTATATGATGAAGAAAAGGTATACCATATGGGTATTGAAATGCCGATAGAAGAAGAGCCAGCAAGAGGTAAAAGACGTGATACTGGTACTATTGATGACCTAGCCGCAATGAATGAAATTCTATGGGATCGTTTTATTGATAAATTTTCTTCTAATGAAGAAGATAAACTAAAAAATGAAAGACTTCAAATACAAAAACAAAAGAAAAAAAGAGAACAGAAATTAAAAGAAGACTACGATAAATTAACGAAGCGCGCAAAGGAAGAAGAGGGTGGGTTAAATTACTCATTCAAGTACGCGCAGATTCTAGTTGCTATTGATTGGTACGAACTGCGGGAAGGCCTCAAGCCTGATTATATATTAATGAACCAAGATTTATATAATAGAATTTTTATATTTTTCCCTATAAAAGAAAATTTTATTATACACAACGTTCCGATTTTAATAGCCACAATTGAGGATTTTAGATTATTGAAAGTAATGGAGGATTGAAGTGATATCATTAACATTAAGAAAAATAAATGAAGCCTTGATTGCTTATTTAATCGAGTATGGTAGAGAGGTTGATTTTCTTATCCTCTCTCAAGAAACATATATGGAGCTAACAAAGGATGATATATTTCCTCTTCCAGGTGGGATTTATAGAAGCCTCTTGGGTGTTCCTGTGGCGATAACACAGAAGGAATTAGAAAAAGGTTTTGAATTTGCTAATATAATAGGAATTAGAGAAATTGAGTGAAGGGCAGCAGGAGATAAAAGATGATAATGGAGAATGCGGCAGCCACTTCCAAAAAGATAGGAGAGAATTATGAAAGACCCATTTGAAACATTTGCCAATTTAGTTATATATGGTGGGATTAGCTTAGGGATATTGGTATTTGTGACTTATATGTTTAGTGCTTGTTTTGGTTCGTAATTACGAAGATTGGATATCGTATATATGCAAATACGAAAAATGAATAAACGGCTCAAGTTGCAGAGGGTTTTATAATTTGCGTGGCGCCCATTATAATTTTCCCACAAAGTACCCCCACTCGCTCGTTAGCGAGCGATATTTTTGACATTTATTACCAATTAGCATTTTATGCATAACAAAAAATTACACCTTCATGAGAGATTTTTTTCCCAAATCACTCTTACTTCTTAGTTGGCTGATCTTGTACTAAAATAAAAACAAGATTTATTTTTACCAAACGCTTGACAATGCAGCGCTGCTGTGGTATACTTAAGGTACAAGATAAGGGTAGCCGATGCGACAAGGATCCAAATGTCGAAAGATGTCGAATCGTGTCGAACGAAACTTTAAAAGAATTTTTAAAAAACCCTTGACGAAACGTCAAATTGTATGGTATAATAAGGTAACAAAACAAAGAAAGAGAGATTAAGAAAATGACAAAAATATTCGTAGACATGGACGGTACGGTCGCTAACTTCTTCAAAGAAGAAAAATGCCTAGAGAAAATGTTCGAAGAAAACTTCTTCCTAAACCTTGAGCCACTTGCATTCGCTGAATACATCAACGAACTTGCTACATATGAAAGAGAAGTTTATATCCTAAGTGCTTGTATAGACAATGAGTTTTGCAAGAAAGAAAAATTAGAATGGCTTGAAGAAAACATTCCATTTGTAAATGAAAAGAATATAATCCTTTGTATGGTAGGCGAGAACAAAGCCGAAGTCATCAAGGCAATGGGAATAACAATCGACAAAGATTGTATACTATATGATGATTACACCGCAAACCTGAACGATTGGGAAATCGCAGGGGGTAAAGGAATCAAAGCCCTTAATGGTATAAACGGAAAGAACGGAACTTGGACAGGGGCTACAATAGTAGCCTTTGAATAGGAAAGGAAAGAGAGAATGAACACAATTATAATAATAGTAATACTAATGAGTGGACTATATGCGATAAGGTTTCTAATGATGGTATACAATGCCATTGATGATTATACAAATGCATTACATACAGCACAAATGGAACACAATGAGATGATAGAAAGATATGAGGGAAGAAGATGAATGATGAAAGAGTAAAGGCAAGAGCAAGGGAGATAGCCGAACAGAATAAGAGACTACCAAACAAAGTGCGGTCAGAGGTAGCCATTGTAGATGAGTTTACAAATGATAAGTACGCAGAGGGTGATGATGTGAGTATCACATTGCGAAATGGTATGGTTGTCTTTGGTCACATCGAGGTCATAAGAGAGAATACTTATGGCACTATTATATCACTACAAAATGATGATTTTGTTGATGATTTGGACATTGATATTGATGCCATTCATTGCATAGAGCAGTTGACGGCATTCACTTCATAAGACTTTGGTTAAAGAGAACTTTTGTTCTCTTTTTCTTCCGTCCGCTCACGGCCGGGGTTTTACAGTTATTACCAGTTCAGGATAAATATGGAAGCGATTGTTCGGAAATAAAAACATGATTTATTTTCCTAAAAGGCTTGACGGATTGGCTCGGCTCGTGGTATAATAAGGTATACCAACAAAGAGAAAGAGGGAATAAAATGAAAATAAAATTTAAAGACCTTTGCGAACAAGACCAACAAGAAATTTTGAGTTTAATATCTTTTAAAAATCAATTAAAAAAACAGTTGACAACTAATAGGCAATGTGATACAATAGAAGAAAGAGAAAGAGAGAAATAAAATTATGGAATTTACTTATTTTGAATTTGGCTTTATTATATTAATCGGTGCTTGTATGTTTTGGGTAGGTCGCATTACTCACAAATAGAAAAGGAGAAATTATGAAAACGGAAATACTAAACATTTTAACAAACATTTTAACAAACATTCAAGATTATTTTACTTTAGGAATTATAATTTTTATTATTGTAAATCTTATCAATGTTATGCTATCGACAATGAAGTCAATATTGACAATCAAATCAACTCGAATAGTAGCATCTTTATTTAATGCTTTATCTTATGGCTTTTATGCTTTGATAATTAAATCAATGGCAAATTATGATATTACAAGTGTAGTAATTATTACAATCGTTGCCAATTTGGTTGGGGTGTATTCTTCAATGTGGATATTGGATAAATTCAAAAAGGATAAATTGTGGAAAGTTACAGTAATACCACAAAAGCAAGACACAAACGGATTAAGAAAAAACTTGCTTTCTTATGAATTAGGTTTTAATGAATATCCAATCATTACAAAATACGGCAATACTATTGCTTTTGATATTTTTACTAATAGTCAAAAAGAAAGTGCCACATTAAAAGGAATTTTATCTTTTTATGAAAATGTAAAATACCATATCGCTGAAATTGGAAAGGGGTTATAAAATGGAAAAAATTTACAAATGCCTTGAAAATGATGTAGAGATAAAATTCATTTTCGAAGAAGAGAATGCAGTAGAAAATGAATATCTTTATCAACTTGAAATCGGTGTGGTTGGTATGGGTGAATGGACAGTAGTAGGCTATCAAGATTTACAAGATGCATTATACAAAATGGGTTATGACCTATGTAAGCGTTGACATTTATTGTCAATGCTTTTTGGCATGATTTTTGCATCGGCCGCAAACGGCCGACAAAATTTTTAAGTGATCAGTTCATGCAAAATTGGATTGATCTTGTTCTAAAATAAAAACATGATTATTTTTCCCAAAAGGGTTGACATTGGGTGTCAGTGTGTTATAATAAGAGTATAAGAAAGAGAGGTACTACAAATGAGTGCAAACGGAAGAATTAAACTACTAAAGGCGATGGACGAGTTCGTTAGAAACGAAATCGGAGATGAAGAAATTACTTGTGATGTGTGGCTTGCGTGCGGTGTGCCTGATGGTGCAAAAGAAGATGATTATGACGATATCGCAAACGATAGAGAAATGTATCATGATGTACTTGAATGTTTCGCAAAATGTTGTGCTTACAGTATGGTAAATGAGGAGTAGACCTAATGAGAAATGAGTTTATAAAAGAAACTTTTGAGGATAAGTTCGCAAGAAAATTTTATTGTAACCACGCACGGTTGAATTCCGTGCGTAGGGACAAAAAGTATAATTCTAAAAAATTTAGAAGAGTTTGTAAAAAATACATTGACAAAGAAATGAGTATGTAGTATAATTAAAGAGTAGAAAGGGTTAAGGGTGGTAAAAATGTTTACGACAAAAACGGTTTTGATTAATGAGCAAACAAATGAGGTTTTTTCTCAAGGCGAAGATGTGAAAATTGGTTTAGATAATGGCACTGTGTTAGTTTGTTATATTGAGGAAGTTGATGCTAATTATGATTATGTTCAAATTGGCGCTCCATTTCTTGAAGATAATATTAGGATTGACACTTCTGATATTGTATCAGTAATAAAAAATAAATAAAAAAGTTTTAAAAAAGGTATTGACAAGGTAAGCCTTGTGTGGTATAATTAGTTATAAGTTAAAGAGAGTTAAAAAGAAAGAAAAGGTGTTACAAATGGCTAAGAAAACTAAAGTGGTTGATGTGAAAATGGTTGCAAAGAAAAATGCAATGGAAGTTGTTGGAAATGCTCTTACTGAAAATGGTTATGAAGTCCTTGATGGCGTCGCCTTTGGGATGACTGCGGGAACTGTTATCGCTAGAAAAGATGGTCTTGATATCCAAATCAAGCCAATCACTCCAAAAGCAGGAGTTAATGCTTATGAAGTGGAAGCCGAATAGGCTTTCCCTTCCCTTGAAAGGGGTAAAAATGATTAGAGTAAAATTTACAGGTGGCACAAATTATTGCGGTACAGATGAAGAAGCGATTTTTGAATTTGAAGATGGCACATCAGAAGATATTATAAGAGACGAAGCCGCAGATTGGGCAATAGATAATGCGGGAGTGTGGTCTGATATTGAAATATTAGAGGAAGGCGATGAAGAGGAATAAAATCCTCTTCTTTTTTTCGGTCGCCCGCTCACGGGCGAGATTTTTTTACAGTATTTACCATTTGAGGAATTTGATCCCAATTCTTGTACTAAAATAAAAACATGATTTTTCCTCGAAATAGGGTTGACAAGGTGCGGCGGTTCGTGTTATAATAGGGTATACCCGAAATTGAGGCGGCAGCATTTTTGAAAAATAAATAAAAAAACTTTTCAAAAACGCTTGACAAGGTAGGCGAAATCGTGGTATACTGTAAGAGTAGCAAAGGGGTAGACAAGGGGTTTATTGCCAAGACTACAAAAATTAAGGAGATACAAAATGGTAAAAATTGACAAAAGAAAATCTTATATATGCGTAGTTGATGTGGAAACGGCAGGGGGTTTTGACAATCCAATGGTCTATGATATAGGATTTGCAATTACTGACAAAAAAGGTAATATATACCAAGAACGTTCGTTTGTTATCAAAGAAGTTTTTGAAAATAAAAAATTGATGAATACGGCTTACTATGCAATCAAAGTACCTAGATATATAAAAGATATCGCAAACGGCACAAGAACAGTTGTTTCTTTTGCTCACGCAAGAAATGAAATGAACACGTTAATGGAAGAGTATGGAGTTACAAAAATTTCAGCATATAACTTAAAATTTGATGCAAACGCACTAAATAACACTTGCAATAAATTGAGAGTAGCCTCAAAATTCCTAACCAAAAAAGTTGAAATGTTATGTATATGGTCTTTGGCTTGTGAGTTGCTTTATACTCAACCTACATATAGAAAAGTAGCAGTTGCACAAGGTTGGATATCTGATGCAGGAAATATGAGAACATCGGCTGAAATGGGGCATCGTTACATAACTGGAATATACGATTTTGAAGAAGAACATACAGGACTTGAAGATGTAAAAATCGAAATTCAAATTATGGCAAAATGTTTTGCACAACATAAAAAATTTATTTCAGGAATGATTGGAAATTGTTGGAGAATACCTAATCAAGCAAATGCTTGATTAGGGGAAAGGTGGATAATATGAACGCAAAAAATTTGAAAAAACTTTATAGAAATTTTGCCAAAGAATTAATTGGGCTTGATGTAAAAATCAAAGTCGATAATAATTGGTGGTACTTACATACCGACCAAACAATTGGGGTTTCTAACGTTACCGAAGATTTTGAAACGGAAGAAATTCTTGAAAAGTTTTTTAGAGAATTAACGCAAAAAAATTATTCTACTTTCACAGTTGGTTTTCTTCATGAACTTGGGCATTTTTTCAGCAAAAGAGCATATGATTTGAAAAATGATTTTTTCGAAAATTGCTTAATGGAAGTTAGCACCTTAAACATGATTTATAATATTGATGAAAATTTTACCAAAAAAAGATTTTTAGAAGAATATTATAAAATCGAAACGGAGCGACTTGCAAATGATTTTGTTGCTCTTGCTGTAAAAAGCAAACCACAAGTCATAGAAAAATATGATAAAATTTTAGTTAAAATTTACGGATAAATTTGGGAGCATGATGCTCCCATTTTTCGGTCGACCGTGAGCGGCCGACATTTTCCATTTAATGTCAATTCAACCATTTTTTGCTAATGAAAAATAATTTGAAATAATTGCAATTATTTTCCTAAAAGGGGTTGACGGAACAAGTATGCTATGGTATACTATAGTTACAGTTAAGGAAGGGCAAGGTTACACAAGCCAAAAAACTTTTTAAAAAAGTTTTGACAAAAGCCTTGACACACCTACACTAACTGTGGTATACTGTAAGAGTAGACAAGGTTAAGGAACGCACACTTACAATCAAGAAAACTTTTTTAAAAAAGTTGAAACAAGGTGTTGACAATCCTAACTACCTATGGTATAATAAGATATAAGTTAAAGCAAAACATTAAAAGAAAGAAATGGTGAATTTTATGGCTAAGAAAGTTAAAGCAATTGATGTAAAGGCTATCGCAAAAACTGAACTAATGGCAATTATCAAGGAATCTCTTGAACAGGTTGATATTGAGGTTCTTGATGGTAAGGAATTCGGTTTCACTTCTGGAACTCTACTGGTAAGAATGGGAGATACTGACATTCAGCTGAAGCCTATCACTCCAAAAGCAGGTGTAACTAGATACGAGGTTGAAGTGGCTGAATAAGCCATTTCTTCCCATAGCCGAATAAGGGTTAATAGTAGGCAAATAACAAACCTGTAACCCCGAAAGACCCACAGCCTTGAAAAAGGTGGTTGAAGCAGTTAGGTTGTTTAGATAAAACTGGAAGAGATTCCAGTTTTTTCCATTTGCGCCCTCCGCTGGCGGACGGAAAAATTTACCAGTACTTCCAATATCTGGAAATCATTCATAAAAATGTAAAATGACATTTTTGACAGAAATTCCCATAAGATCCCTTCTTTTCTATATATGGATTTTACTTAAAGAACGCGACAATTTTTACCAAAAAATACATTTTATACTCTCTTGACTTTTCTTTTATTTCGTGGTATAATTAACTATAAGTTAAAACAAAGGAAAATAATTTTCCGACCTAACTTACGAGAATGGTAAATATTTACAAAAAATACATTTATTACATTCTTGACAACTATATTATTTTATGATATAATAAGGTATAACCAAAAACAAAAAAACAAAAAAATCGCAAAGTGGTCGGTTTGGAAAAAACTGACAAAGGAAAGAAATGGTGGTAATTATGGCAAAGAAAGTAAAGGCAGTAGATGTCAAAATGGTAGCAAAGATGGACGTAATGGCAGTTGTAGCACAGGCATTGGAAGATGCTGGTTATGCTGTGGCTGATGGTAAGGCGTTCGGCATGACCGCAGGTACTTTGGTGGTTTCCACTGACGTAACTGATATCCAGTTAAAGCCAATCACTCCAAAAACTGGTATCGTTAGATACGAGTTGGAAGTAGAGTAAGAAAATGGAAGGACTTAAATGTCCTTCCTTTTTTTAAGTTGTCTACTGTCAAATTTTGACAGGATCAGTTGTCAAGGAATACTTGACAAGTGGGTATATGACATTTAACCTACAATTTTAAAAATTTGGAAATGTGTAGGTTATGAGTTGTCGCAAAATTTGCGACAGCTGGATATAAGACATCTGCATAAAAAAATCTAAAAATTAGGCAGATGTCCAAAAAATTAGGCAGATGTTATATGAGAATTTCTGGCGGAACTGTCAAATTTTGGCACCCGCCGTTAACGGCCGGCGTTTTCCAGTTTTTACCAATTCATACAATTTTTGGATGTAAAATATTTTTCGACATGACATCTGCTATTTTCCCGAGATCCCCTCTATATAGCCGATCCCTACAGAACGCGAGAATTTTAATAACAGTATCCAAAAAAAGTTTTTTAAATTGTATATAGACAATCTTATATTTTTATGGTATAATTAGATATAATCAAAAATAAGGAAAACAAAAAAACAAAGTTATCGGATTGCGAAAGGTGAGGTGCACACATGGCTAAGAAAATGAGCGAAAAAGAAAAATTCATTACAGGTTCTATGGACAAACTGGAGATCACAAGAGAAGAAGCAATGGAGCTGTGGGCTTTCGACCATGATGAAATTGAAGTTCCTGAGGTAGAAGCGATCGAAGCTAAGATCACTGTACTTAAAGAAGGCGAGAAGAGATCTTCCCTTGAGAAAGTAAAGTATCAGAAGGCTAAGAAAAAGAAAGATAGCAACAAAGAAGCTGTCCTTGCAGGGATCTTCAAAGCAGTAGAGGAAGCAGAAGTTACTATCATGCCTGAACAGATCTCTACTACTAAAATGTCCTTCATGGATGCGGCTGGCTCTTTCTATACCGTGACAGTTACTAAACACAAAGGTCAGCCTGATGGCTACACTGGTGGGATCAAAAACAAATTCATGGGAAGAGCTGAAGCTGAGGATGAAGCTGAGGCTAGAGCCGCAGCAGAAGTAGAATAAGAAAGAGAGGGTGTTATGAACTTACAGGAAATCAAAAGAAAGTTAGAAACATTGAGTGCGGCTAAGAATGACACCTTCTCGATCGAGGTAAGTATCAACGGTCGATTAACTAAGACCTTAGGTCGAGTTATGCACATGAGAAAAGGCAGCACTGTGGTTCCATATAAAATGGAGTTCTCCAAACAGATGCTGGAAACAGTAGCAGAGTCTGATATAAATGATATAATCGGGCACGAGTGGGCGCACTATTACATAACAAAGAAAACAGGAGTTAACCATAACCATGATGTAGAGTTTAAGGCTCTGTGTGCGGAGATCGGTTCTTTTGGAACGACTACTATCAACGTAACGAGGGTAGTAGAGATCAAACATAAATATGAATTGTTTTGTAGTTGTTGCTTTAAGAGAGTTGCTGTTTATGACAGAAAATGTAAGACTGTTAATAACTGCGGTTCTTTTGAAAGTACTTGCTGCGGCTCCCACCTGATCTTACAAGATAATTCAGAAAATTTGTAAACGCCTATTGCAAATGTGCAAAAAATATGTTATAATATATTATAAGTTAAGAGAGGGGAAAATATATGAAAGAAATCAAAGGAACAGTTTATCAGTGCGATACTTGCGGGTGCCTGCATGTAAACGAAATGGAAATTATTCATTTCGCAGGATATGACTTCTGTACAGATTGTATAGATGAATATAAGTTTTATGAGGATCCGACATATGGAGTAATCGTCCTTCCCGCAGAAAAGATATTCTCTATTGCACAGTTTTAAAAAATATGATATAATATATCATAAGGTTAAGGAAATAAAAAAAAATGGACAAAGTTCCGAAATCTGATAAGTAGTTTTTACAACTTAAGTACAGAAAGCAAACAGTACAAAATATTTTAAAAAATTAAAAATCCTCTTGACGATGTATCAAAATTATGATATAATTAGATATAATCTAAATCAAGAAAAACTGAATTTTAAAAATATTAAAATTGGTATTGCAAAATTGCTAAAAATATGATATAATTAGATATAATCAAAAAGCAAAGAAATCAAACAAAACACATCGCATTAAAAATCTAAAAAATATCAAAAAAGTTCTTGACAGATTGTAAAAAATATGATATAATTAGGTATACCAAAAAAGAAAAAACAAAAAATTTAAGAGCCAAGCGTCCAACGCAAGGGAAATTAATTAATTATAGTAAACATTTGAAAGGCCCATAGGGCAAGGAGATCACACATGGCTAAGGTAAAGAAAATTGACGTTAAAAAAGTTGCTAAAGAAGCTCTATCCACTGCAATCGCTGAATTTCTAGTAGATGCTGGATATGAAGTAAAGACTGACACTGCTGATTATGGCTTCTCTGGAGCTACTCTAATCGTAACTGTCCCAGACACTGACATCCAAATCAAATTCGTTACTCCTAAAGCTGGCGTTGAAAGATACGAAGTTAAGGTTGACGAAGAGATCGCTGAATAGTAAAAGTTGGGGAGATCCAATCTCCCCTTGTTTTTAAAAAAAGACGCATACAGCAACTCAACTTTAATAGCGCTGGCTAATTACCTGCACCAAATATTGAACCCCCGCGTCTTGAATATATACAAATTTCAAACTCAGTTTTATAAAATCATTAGACACACACAGCAACTCAAAACTCAAGTAAATTGATAGAAGACAGCCCCGTGTCTAGAAAACATCTAAACCTCTTCAGAGAGTTTATATAGATGGCATACGATTTATATAAAACTCTTTTTATAATATCGAGAGTCCCTGCCAAGGGTTAGGAGATATTTGTTATGTCGCGGTGTATAGTAATTGGAAACTTGTTGTCCTCATAAGTCAACGTTACGGGTTCGAGTCCCGTCGCCGCAACCATGGTCTCAAAGAAGTAGATGCCTCCGCGTGGCTGAGACTGGATATATTAGAGTATTGTATCTCTAATGAAACTAAATCTACATTATGGCATTCTCGTCTAAGGGCAGGACGGCTCCCTCTCAAGGAGCAGATATCGGGTTCGAATCCCATGCATGTCACCAAAAATTCCAAGCGACGAAGGTGTAACCCGCACTACAGGGGGAGAAAGCCGGACTAAATAGGGGAGTAAAAGCCATGCGGTCGGATCGCTACTCCTCATCACCTGTGGACTACTAGCTCATTTGGCTAGAGCATTCGGCTTTTAACCGAAGGGTACTGAGTTCGAATCTCAGGTGGTCTACCAAAATATGCAAGTGTAACTCAGTGGTAGAGTACTCGTCTGATACGCGAGCGGTCATAGGTTCGAATCCTATCTCTTGCACCAAGAGGTCACCTCCTCTTTCTTTTCGAAATATATAGGTATACGCAGCCATGCGTATATATAAGTTATCTTTTTAGCTCGTGGCCTCGTAAAGAGGATCCTTGAATAAAATTTTGTAGTCAACATATGAGACGGCTACAAAACGGCAAGAATTTATTATAAGATAAAAGGGCCTGCAGCTCCACTTATATCAAAAGATAAATCGGCGTACCAACGCTTCAGTAAACTATCGAGATAACTTATATATGTGCATGGCACATAGTAAAAGACTTATTGAGCGACCCTCAATGAGAGAACCGAACAGTCTCCGTTGCAACTCAATGGTTCTACATTCGGACAATTATGTGGGTAGATAGCCCAATTGGCAGAGGCATGAGGTTTAAGCCCTCACAAGCAAGGGTTCAAGTCCCTTTCTACCTACCACATGCGAGCGTGATGGAACTGGTATACGTGCTAGCCTTAGAAGCTAGATTGTGTGGGTTCGAATCCCACTGTTCGCACCAAATTATATCGGGGTATAGCTCAGCTTGGCCAGAGTGCCCGGTCTGGAACCGGAAAGTCGTAGGTTCGAATCCTACTGTCCCGACCAATGGCTATATGGTGATGCTGCCGCCAAGGCATCGTGGGTTTTACAGTTCCCTTGCCGCAATAACTGTCAAAAAGAAAGAAGGCGCTGATATGGGCATTTTAGGAACAATAATTGCTATTTTAGTAATTATATATCTAATCAAAGTCGTTTTTTAACACTAATATGGGGACGTCAGGTTTCGACAGGGCAGAGAACCTAATACTTTCGCTAGAGTGGTTACTATATAACCAAAACAATTGAATAATCGACAACGAATATCAATTAGCAGCGTAGGCTAGATTACGTGCAAAACAGTAATCCCTTATATAGGGCAAGTGCTTGAGGCTCAAGGAATATATATAATATTTTCCAATTTTAGGAAAAATTGGTGGTGCAGCCTGAGACCTGATCGAACGAAAGCAAGAGCGTAAAAGGAGTATTAGTAGTATATGTTTTGGACATGGGTTCAATTCCCATCGTCTCCACCAGACCTAGTTGTCTAATCGGTTTCATTCTAATTTGCGGATATGGAATTAAAGCAGTCCACTCGGGAAGAATAATATGTGACAACATAAAAAACTTCTATATATATGGCGTTTTGGTATAGTGGTCAACATGCGCGGTTGTCAGCCGTGAGACGCGAGTTCAATTCTCGCATTCGTCGCCAAGCCGGCAGGCTATAAATGCAATCAATATGGTTATGATGATATCGATCCCTCGTTGTAAGTACTGATCAAGGCTCTGACCTCGTAGTCTTTCCTGATAGGATAAAAGTTAGTTTAATAGTTAACAACTAACACATATACGGGGTCCCCTGCTCACATAACTCAGTTGGTAGAGTGCTTCCCTTACAAGGAAGAAGTCGTAGGTTCGAACCCTGCTGTAAGCACCACATGGTATTATGGGCAAATTGGTAAAGCCGCTACCCTTTCACGGTAGAGTTCTGTGGGTTCGAGGCCCACTAATATCACCAACTCTTGGTTAAGAGTATAAAGTAACCATAGGTCACCTGGCTTGCTAGCCTCTCCAGAGGTCGTCCTAGATATTGACGTTAAACTATCCACATGGGAAGATAACATAGATGGTTTATGTGTTCGGTTGAAGCCCGAAAGATCTTGGTTCGATACCAAGTTTTCCCACCAAATGCGCGAGTATGCAAATTGGCGAAGCAAGCTGACTGTAAATCAGTGACATAGAAACGCTGTAGGTTCGAGTCCTACCTTTCGCACCACATGCGCAAGATACCCGACGGCGGGGAACGGGAAGTAATAAAGCCTTACAGTTGCTTTATGAGAGATCGTGTTGAGTTGGTTCGACTCCAACCTTGTGCCCATGATTGGGTTTAACCATATACAATAAGATGGAATGGTAAAGAAACAAAGCGTGATAGGGTTTCTATCTCCACCTTGACAGTGGAGTTCATTCACCCCGCATATGAACTTAGATTTAGTGAAGTTGACCCTTAGTTTCGACTTTTGGAGTTATGGCTAAGTCTAGATGTAGAGTCGCTCTCTGCGGAAACGGGAGTGTAGCCCGAGGCTGGAAGGCCGAGTGAATAAGAAGCTTGAGATTAAGGACTTTTCGAGGGAATCACACCTAAAGTGGCCCTTATTTTCTCCTCTCTTTACTACATAGGGTTAGTGGCGGAATGGGCAGACGCGGTAGATTGTGAATCTATTAAATTGTGAGTTCGAATCTCATCTATCCCCCCAAAAATTAAAGACACGAACAGCAACTAAAAAAATTCTTATTTGATAGAAACAAACTGTGTCTTGTTATATGCCCTCGTGGCTCAATGGTAGAGCAGCTGATTTGTAATCAGCAGGTTGTAGGTTCGACTCCTATCGGTGGCTCCATGGGCAGTGCCCAGTACATACACTCGACTTTGGCACCTAGTCGTTAAAATAAGATGCGCCAAGTGGCGACTGAAAGTTTGGGAGAATTAAAGTTGTTTGGTTTTAGGAAAAGTGTGTCTTCTACTAAGCAAAAGGAGATTAAATGGTATATAGGCTAACAAAGCCCACGCATACTTAACTAATGCGGCGATACTGTTTCGACAACCTATAGCGCGGTCCGAAAATCAATTTCTAAGATTCCGAATAGTCAACAAGTGAACATATACGCTCATTAAAGCAAAATAGTTCTGCCACTAAAATATGTGCGAGTCGTATAACGGCTTAATATTACCGGCTTCCACCCAGTAGATGAGGGTTCGATTCCCTCCTTGCACTCCAAAGCCATTTCGGTGGCTTCTTTCTCTCTTTTCTACCTTTCTAAAGATGGGCCTGCATTCACGTGCAGGCCTATTTTTTTTTAAAAAAATTTTCACGCAAGACGGCTGATATTTTACCATATATATGCAAAAATGTCAATAGGCACGGGGCAAAATAAAAAAACTATTTTTTTCTCCTAAAAACAAGAGAAAAGGTCAAAATGTGCGGCTTTTGGGCCAATATATGCGCTTTCTACCCCAATCCTGGGAATTTTACACATAACTAAGGGAAAATTACACACTTTTGGTCATTTATATACTAAATCCGGCTGAATTTGACCTCTTTTGAAAAAAATTTTATAATTATTTTAAGAAATCGGAAAAAATCTCACACAAACCAACTGAAAATTGACTAAATTAGATACCTGGTGCAGGATTCAGCAGAGGAAAAAGTAGTTGAGAATGTAATTTATCGGGTGGTTATAATTGGTTTAGGAAAAAGGAGGTTTGAATATAAATTAAATATTGAAATAACCGTGAAGGCGGTGGAAAATGAAGCCGGCGGGGTAAATGAGCTGCGCACCGCAATTTGCCAAACACACAATTCTCTTTAAAAATTCTATATAAAATATATAAAATTATACCCTTTCCCCTCCCCTCTCCCTTCTATATACAAATTCTTAAAATTATTATATAATAATAATATAGAAATAGAGAAAAGAGGAAAACACAAATGAGAGATTATAAAATAAAAGCGATTTTATGGGCGATACTAACAGGAGTTTTGTTAATGATATGTTGGTCGCAGGGCTTAATCAATCCACAGTTTGAAATGGTTTTTAAAGGGACTATTGGTTTTGGAGTAATATGGGGCATTGGGTCGGTAATGTATGCAAAATCAATTGAAAGGAGATAAAATGAGTAAAACGAGATATTGTTTCGGAACCTTTTGCGGTGACTACCATTGTTTTAACTGTGAAGAAAAAGAAGGTTGTATTGAGAATACAGAAGATGAGAATCCTTTCGGAGAAGTGAATATAATCAAGAAAAACAAAATGATGGTTATCAAAGGTTCTTCTATCAATGCGGATACGATTGAAATAAGGGTAGAGAATGGAAGCGAAGTTTTATTTAATAAAAAGTATTTTTATGGATATGATGTAAGTTGGAAAGAGTCTTTTGCAACAAAAGAAAAGCCTTTTGATGTTCATTTAACAAGGGATATAGCAAAAGAATTTGATATAGAAATTAAAGATATAGAATATGCGGAAGGCACCCATTTATTTAAAGAGATAATGGAAAAGGAGAGGGCAAATGAAAAAATATAAAGTAATCGTTGGAGCCCGTATTGATATACCAGTACAAGATATTAGAATTATATTAGCTGAAAATGAAGATATGGCTGAAAGATTGGCTTGTAATTCGTTTTGTTGGGAACAAGAGAGAAAAGGTAATTATCTTGTTTCTCCAATTGAAACTTTTTTGGTGGAAGAAGTTGATAAAAGTATCCTATGCCCGAATTGTAAAGGGAAGAAATATATCCATGTAACCTCCGAACTTCCAATGGGCTGGGGCTTCCAGTCTCAAAGTCTTGAAGAACCATATATGAAATGCATTGAATGCGGCTACGAGGAGAAAGTGGAGGAATTCGAATGAAAGACAGAAACTATTATTATAAAGTGAATACTTTTCAAAATGAAGAACCAACTGAAATCGAAGGACATATTATATGTGAAAATGTTATTGATGCGATTGAGATTTTGAAAGAGCAGGATATTTTGACGAATGAAGGCTGGGAGTTTTTAGAGTTCTCAAGAGAACAAGTTGATTTTTTGTGGAGATTTTTTTGGGACTGCGGCTGTTGGGGCGTTTTAGAAGGGCTTTTTGTTGCAACAAACGAGGAAGTTGAAAATATTATTGGAAAAGAAGTTGACTTCGGAGAAGTCCTTGGAAAACATAGCGATATCTTCGGAGACATCGCCGCAAAAGATATTAGGAAAGTAAACGCAAAGGAAAGCTTTATTCATAAAGGAGTAGAAATCTTTGGTAGAACTTGGAGTGGATATAATCCAATAGAGTTTTACGAACAGTTTAACTTTGCTGACGAGGAGGATGAAGCATGAAGAAATTTAAAAGAAACTTCGGTTTTTACTTCATAGCTATCTCTTTGATGATAGGATATGCTTTTCTTTTTGTATTTTGTTTAGCGAATATAATAATTAGTTTCCTAATGCCGCCTCATCATATATTTATTGGTTTATTGTATCTTATAGGTTTTATAAGTTTAATTGCTGTTCCTGCTGCGATTTATGATGATGAGGAGAAATAAAGATGAAAATAGAACAAGAGAGTATTAGAAGATTTTGGAGAATAGCAGGGTTGTTTTTTATAGGTATATGTGGAGCAATATTGTTTGTATTTACTTTGACAGTATTAGCAAGTTTTATTGAATCACTCCATTCGACGTTTATAAATATTGTTTTTATTGTATCATTGCTTTCTATGTTTGGAGCTGCATTCTTTTTGTTTATAGAAAGAGTTTGTGAGAGTGATAATGAGTGGTCTGGAAGATAATAGAAAAGAGGGATAAGATGATAGGAGCAAAAGAAAGAGTACAAAAAATGCTATCCGAGCAAGCTTGGTTAGAAGTCGAAAGAAAGAACTTAATTTTTAAATTTGAAATGTTGGCACAGAGTATGGTTGATTTGGAATTAAAAGAAACGAATTTAAAACATGAGATAGAGTTTGAAATGAGTTTTTATGACCTTGCTATTGAAACATGCGGCGACGCTTGTGAGATAGGTGGACATATAAGCTGTGCGGGAAGTGGCCTTTTGGTTTTTCAGATTGGAGAGAAGTGTTTATGATAAAAGAATTTTTGGGTAATTTATGTGTCACAATACTATCTATGGTTTTACTCACAATCGCCATTTTATCTTTAGTGGAAGTTGGTAAGTTTTTAATGAGTATTAACAGTATGTGGGGAATGGTTTTAATAGGTGGAGGTATATTTTCAGTAATTACTGCTGGTGTCCTTACTTATAGAGAGAGATAAAGGAGTAAAAAGATGGAAATATCAAAAGAAGTAATTTCTAAAAACGAATATCATTATCTTGTTCAAATAGAAATTAAGGTTGATAATCAAATAATTGTTAATATATGCTCTCCCACTCATTATGCGGAAAGGTCTTTGTTATTAAAACAAACGATTTACTCTAATGCAGATTATGTTAATTATATAAAAGATTTGAAACAAGCAGTAGAAGATTGTGTTGATATATATGAACAAGAGTTGTATGAAAAGAGAATAACAGAAGAGAAAATAAAAACTGCTTATAATAAATATATGGAATGGGACGGTAGATTATAATATTAAACAAGATGAATTTAAAAGAAGATTTAAAGAAGGCTTAAGATTAACAAAGTTATATATTAAATGGACAATAGCAGGATTGATATATATAATACTTTTAGGTGGTTTAATAATAAATATGGCAACTAATTTAGCTTCAAGTGATGGAAGTATCCTTGCGGCTTTGGTCTATTCGGTATTATTAGTTATTTTCTTATCGGGAACTTTTGCATTTTCATTTGCATTTACTGAAAGAGAGAGGAAGTATTAATATGATAAAAGATTTATTAGGAAAAACAGTAGTTGAAATCAAAGGAGATTTAGAAAATCAAATAATCTTCTGTACTTCTGATGGAAAAATATTGATGATGTATCATTCTCAAGACTGTTGTGAAAGTGTATATGTTGAGAGTGTCTGCGGCAGCCTTAGTAATTTAATAGGTAGCCCTATTCTTATGGCTGAAGAGGCTTCAGAACAAGGACCCCTTGATGATTATGATAGCCAAACTTGGACTTTTTATAAATTAGCTACTATTAAAGGATATGTTACTATAAGGTGGTATGGTGTTTCTAATGGATATTACTCTGAAAGAGTTGATTTTGCGTATTTAGAAAGTGATGAAGATAGAAGGAGATATTAATATGAAAACAGAGAGAATATTAGCAGATGCACGAAGAGAACTGGCAATGGTAGATGAAGCAATTAAAATTGCTATAGAAGAAAATGATATATGGGAAGCCGATGAATACGAAGATTTAGCTGACTTTTGGGTTACGATTATTAAAGAATTCGAAGCAAAAGCTTTTAGGGAAAGTTCAGAGCATTCATATGAACTTTACCATACAATTCATGATAAAGTAGGTATGGATCGTCTTATGAAAGAATTTAAGGGAAGATATACATATCCTGCAAAACCTGCGCCGATGGTTGGGCCTGATGCGCCGATGTATGTAACTATTTTTACTACTGAATTGGGTATTGATGAATGTTGGAAGATTCTTTTTGAACAAAAACAGAATTTTCTTCTTGATGGAGTAAGAGAGGTCAAAAGATGAAGAGAATGGTAGTATTTATGGCAGTGGTTTTAACATATGCTTTAATGGCAAGGTTCGCATTTGAGACAACTTATACAACAATAGAAAGTTTCCTTGCAATTATAAGTGCGGCAGCCGTCACTTGGGTTATAGTAGGAGCGGATGAAGAATAAAATATTAAAAGAGACCTTTTTAGGTCTCTTTTTTGTTGAAGTTTTGCAAAAAATATTATATAATAGTAATATAGAAATAGAGAATAAGTGAAAGAGAGGTAATTTTATGAGAATGAAAACAATGATTGATAGAAAAAAGATTATATCTCCTGCGGGAAGAGTGTTTTATGTTACTATTGATAGAGAAGATTGTAATTATCTTCCAAACATGATGGTATATTTATTCGAAAGAGAAGAAAAATCAACTTGGTGGGGTGGAAAAAGTGCTGTATTAAAATTAGTACATGACAAAGAAATAGATCCATGTCTTGTCTCTGAAAATATATATACTGAATGTATAAATGATTTATCTTATGCTATTAAACTCGTAGTTGGAGAATATGAAAAAAGACTTGAACGCACATTAGAAAGAACAAGCAAAGAAAAAGAATTAGCAAAACGGGTGACTGAATGGGATGGAGATATGAGATAAAATGAAATGTATAAAACGAAAATGTAAATTCTGTTTAGAAAATGATTTTTTCTCCAGTGCTTATGTATGTGATTTAAGTTGCAAAACATTTTTAAAAGTTGAAGCTGTTAATTGTGACATTGATCGAGAGATCGAATCACGAGAAACAAGATTAAAAGAACTTAAAGACTACGCCTTAATTATAAGAAGCGACCAATACGAAGATTAAATTACTAAAGCCAATTTAGTATATGCAAATATTTATAGTATATCATAATGATTTACAATAAAACAATATAAAGGAGTACGAAATGAATATAACGAGAATAATCGAAAAAGATATACGAAAAGCCAAAAGCGGCAACACTTATTACTTAGATGTATATTTTGATGGAGATAGGACTCTTCCTAAAATAGAAATGGCTTTATTCACTAAAATTCATAGTCCTAAGTGGTATAATAGAGAGCATTATGCTTATGAAAGTATATGGACTGATGATTTTATGTTAGAAGAAGATAAATTAACAAATAGAGCAAATAAGGTCTTTTCTTCAATCGAAGAAGCAATAATAGATACCGTAGAAGGCGCAGATGTTCATCTTCTTAGTCGGATAGCAAAAGAGCAAAAAAGCATTGATATTATAAACAACTTTTTATCATTAAGAACAGAAACTGTGCCAGACGATACTAAATTTGAAGAAACCAAATGTAGAAAGGAATAAAAATGGATAAGTGGTCTTTTGGAGAAGAGAAAGAACAAATAACAGAAAGACAACAAGAGACCATTAAGATTATTAATGATGTTCTTGATATGCGGCTGAGGCCTCGTTCAAAAAAAGAAGCTTGGGCTATGATTAATAAATACATGGATAAATCAAAAAAAGTAAGTAGAGAAAATTCGCAATGGATGGATGAAGACGACTGCATGGATTTTACTGGTAGCGTCTGGGGAGATTAGAGGGAGATAATATGGGAACACCACAAATTGTATTAATAGCACTTTGGGCAATTGATTTTGGAATTGCAATCGCAAAACATGGACAGCCTAAAAAAGAGAATCATTCGGGTTTTGTGACTGCAGCAGCTATCGCTATAAACGTAGCTGTATTAACATGGGGTGGATTTTTTAATTAAGGGGGATAAACAATGAACAAGGAAAAAGAAATACTAGTTGTAAAAGTAATTGATATATTCACAATAGAAGATCCGAAAGGAGATTTTATGGTTGGATACTGCGGCAACCCTTTATGTGGGAAGCCTATTGAAGAGAGTTCTTTAATTTGTCCATATTGTAACTCTCCTTTGGATTGGAGTTGGTAGTATGAACATAATGATAGATATTTTTGGTGTAGTATCAATAATATCACTTGTATTTGGACTGGTTTATTTTAGTTTTATATTAGTTAAAAATATTTTAGAAGATCGAAGTAAAGCTGATAAATATACAACCTTTGCTGTATATCAGTATTTTAGAGAAGATCGTTGCAATGGCATAGCAAGTATTTCTTTTAAAACAAATCTTAAAATTGTTAATTATAGTCAGTTTGAACGTATGAGAAACAAAACAGAGGAGCAAGTTAGAATTTATCACGCTGAAAGAAAAAATGTTGTTATATTAAGTATTGTTCAATATATAAATTAAAAGGAAGATAACCTCTTCCTTTTTTTCTTGTATCAAAATTATTTAATCAACCATACCCAATTTGCATTATTATTACAGGGGAAGAATTTTATCTATCCCGAAAAGAAACAGAGGTGACATATATTTGAAAACATTACCAAATTCAAGGCAGTTTCCATCTAAGGATACTATGTTAAAAGACAAAAAGATGCACGATATACTTTATATGTTAATGCAAAGTATGAGTGAATGGAGTGGAGACCATAGTACTCCACGATATGTTTTGAAAGAAAAAGTAAATAAATCACAAATGGCGAAAGCATGCGGATATAAAACAAGAAATACTCTATATACACATTTAACTAATCTAGTGAAAGAAGGATATATACAAGAAACAGATGCAATGTACCTACTACCAAACTTTAAACCAGGCGAGTATTTTCTAATCCCATATGATACAGCGTTATTTTTAATTGACACACAAGCCACAAACGTAATTAAAGTATATGTATATTTAGCAAATAGATGGATGGCGAATCGTCAACAAGGATTTGGTATCACATATAAAAAACTTTGTGATACAATTGGAATTTATTGGAATGATCAAAGAAATAGAGATACGATATCTTCCATTCTCTTAACCCTTCATAACAACTATCTTATAACAGTAACGGATCCTTACTACTTCGATGGATATATGATATGCGACATCCGCTATGTGGGGAACACTGTAAGTAAGAGACCTGAATAAAAAAATGAAAAAAATAAAACTTTTTTCAGAAATAGAGCTTTGCGAAGCAAAGGTCTATTTCCAACTATTCCATTATAATCTTGGAGTGTAAAGAAAATTTTAGCAAACTATATTCTATACTATTATATATAGCTGACCTTTTTACACAACTCTATTGGGAAAATTACACAACATCTACGGAAAATTTACACACGGGTAGATAATTTACTTACTGAAATCTAAGGGAAAATTACACACGCACTTGAGAAAAATTACACAATTGTATGTCGACATCTCCCCGTAAATCTACAAAATTTGTAGACAAGTATACGTGTTTTCCGTGAATTTAAAATTAAGACCGTAAAAGAATTTTCGATTTTTCTCTACTTTCAGATTAAAAGTGCGGGAACGTCTATTTTGAAACTTTGAAAAAAATAGTATATAATAGTATTATAAGTTAAGGAAAGAAAAAAAGGAGAGAGGGCATCATGAGCAGCAAATACATAGAACATTTAAAAACAATAACTAAACATAAATTTTACGTTATGCGGGCGTGCTTCAGAAGCGGATTTATAATCAGAGGCCTTCTTCACGACAATAGCAAATTCGGACCGACTGAGTTCATCTCAAGTGCAAAACACTTCCAGGGTACTCGAAGTCCTATCAAAGCCGAAAAAGAAGATAGAGGATATTCTATCGCTTGGCAAAACCACAAAGGAAGAAATAGACATCATTGGCAATACTGGATTGATTGGCATTGCGGAAAAGAATATGTTGTAGAAATGCCGGTTGAGTATATTGTTGAACTGATCTGTGACTGGATTGGAGCTGGTAAAGCTTATAAAAAAGAAGAGTGGGCTATAGATGAACTCCGCACTTGGTACGAAAAAAGCAAAGATGATATTATACTACACAACAAAACAAGGAAGTTTCTTGAATACACTATATACTTCGCAGCAACAAGTGAGAAACAATTGTTTAGATGGTTGAACCATCGATATGTTGATATGAATTACGATACAGTACAGGCTTTATACAAACTTTCAAAAGATTTTGAAGCACCTACTTATCATGAAAGGAGTTTCTAATATGGGAAATAGCGGGTATGTCGGATTTTATGACTTTGGTTATAATATAAAAGATTATAAGAATAGTTCTAATGATGATAGTAGAAATAAATTTAGAGGGATTGCCGCAAAGGGTAAATCCAAAAAAGGAACTAAAGGGAGGAAGTCTAAGTGATAATATATAGACCGCATAGAGGTTCGTTGGTAGCATCATTATCTGAAAAAGAAGAGTTTTCTTTTATAGAAGAAATGAAGATATATATAGAAGAACAATTTGATGGGTATGTTAAGGCAGAGGATGTTGTTTTATATGGCGAGATCATGAATGAAAAGACCACTGGTTGGAAAGATTGTCAAATGGTTTGTGTTAAAGCTTTTAATGGAGAAGATTATATTGCAAAATATGGTTGTCCACAATGTATTGGTTATTATGCTACTGATTATAAGTAATATTAATTAAAAGATAGAAGCTACCTTTTCGAAGGTAGCTCTTTTTTATTGTGCTTTTGTTAAATATATTATATAATAATAATATAGAAAAAGAGAAAAAATCAAGAATATAAGGAGTAGATATGAAAAAATCATTATTAAAAATGAAACAAGAAATATCAGAAATGATAGGTAGACTAATGGCAATTGAGGAAGAACTTGAGTATAAAGATATTGATATACCAAGAGCAATAATGTATTTAGGTCAAGCAGAAGCATTAATAAGCAACGTACGAATGGGTTTAATAGTTGAAGAATATGCTGCTGAAGGGTCATCAAGGACGAAAGGATAGGTGGATTATATGGGTGGCAACACTAAAACGTTTTTTATCTCGGATACACATTTTAATCATAAGAATATTATGCAATATTGTAATAGAGAGTTCACATCAGTAGAAGAAATGAATAAAACGATTATAAAAAATTGGAATTCTGTTGTTAAAAACACTGATATAGTTTATTTTCTTGGTGACCTTTGTTTAGGCGGAGCAGAACAAATTGAATTTTTTACTAAACAATTAAATGGTAGAAAGAGAATGGTTCGTGGTAATCACGATAGATCTGTTGCTTTATATCTTGCGGCAGGATTCGAAGAAGTATCGAGAAACACGATTATAGTTGAAGAATTTTATATTGCTTCACACAAACCTGTATTTTTAAATCCGAGTATTCCATATGTGAATATTCATGGACATATACATAATACGACACAAACATTATTAAATAGTGACGGAAAGAATTTATATTATAATGTTAGTGTTGAAATGATTAACTACACTCCGATAAATTTTGATGAAATAAAGAGGTATTACAATGGGTGATTTCTATAATGATTATAATATGTATGGAATGGAAGATTTAATGGCTTTGTTTAGTGTAGGTCATAATATAGACGATATGGTAAAAGCAGAAGAAGAAAATAGTCTTCACTTTGATGATGTAATTGAATCTACTGCTGAAGTTATAGAAGAAGAAGAAGAAGGACAAGTACATCAAATAGCAGATACTACACCATTTTAAATATATTAATAAGGAGAGATCAAAATGTGGGTTAGAAGTAAAAATAAAACTATGATAGTAAATTGTGAATATTTTCATTTAGTTACTGTTGGTCTTAAAGAAGATGGTATATCTATATTACTGGCTGGCAAAGACCAAAGTTCTGCGTCAGAAATCGCAAATTATAAAGATAAAGCAGCTGGAATGAGAATTTTAGAGTCTATTATTATTAGACAAAATCGAATAAACGCTGGTGAGAAGCTAACTGATATATATGAAATAGTATAAAAGGAGAGAGCAAATGATTGAACTAAAAGGGAAATTTAATACAGCAAAAGTATTTACAGACAACATAGAAGAAACAGCTATTGGACAAATTATCGAATTGTGCAATCAAGAGTTCTCTAAAGGAAGTCAAATAAGAATAATGCCAGACGTACACGCTGGTGCTGGCTGTACTATAGGTACAACTATGACATTGGGTACTAAAATAGTGCCAAATCTAGTAGGTGTTGATATCGCTTGCGGGATGAAGGTAGTAAAATTAAGAGAAGAAGACGGTTTTGACGTTAAGGAATTAGATGAAGTCATTGAAAAATATGTACCTTCTGGTTTTAATGTGCGGCAAGAGGTCCACTTTTTCGCTGGTTTTGTAAATTTTGATAGATTAAGATGTTCTTCTGCTATCAATGTAGAAAGAGCTAAATTAAGTATAGGAACTTTAGGTGGTGGAAATCACTTTATTGAAGTTTGTACTGATGACTCTGGGGATATATATGTTGTTATACACACTGGTAGTAGAAATTTCGGCAAACAAATTGCTGAATACTACCAAGATTTAGCATTTAAAACTTTAAATAATAGAACTCTTGAAAGAGATAATATTGTTAATCACTTAAAAGCAAAAGGTAAAGAAAAAGAAATTGAGTCAGCACTTGCACAATTTAATCTCCCAAAATTCAGCAAAGCACTATCGTGGCTTGAGGGCGGAAACTTAGACGATTACTTAAACGATATTCAAATTGCACAAGAGTTTGCTTTGTGGAATAGAAGTGCCATCGTATCAGAGATATTTTCACATATAAAAACTAAATATCAACCAATAGATGTTTTTGATACAATCCATAATTACATTGATGTAGGAGCAGGAATCTTGAGAAAAGGTGCGGTTTCTGCTTATGAAAATGAGAGATTAATCATACCAATGAACATGAGAGACGGAAGTTTAATATGTGTTGGTAAAGGTAATTCTGATTGGAACTACTCTGCTCCACATGGCGCAGGTCGTATCATGAGTCGAAGTAAAGCTAAAGAGTTAGTAACTCTTGATGAATTTGAAAAATCAATGGAAGGGATCTATACTACTTCTGTTAATAAATCTACTCTTGATGAAGCTCCAATGGCTTATAAACCAATGGAAGAAATCATATCTTGTATAGGAGATACAGTAGACATCGTTAGCATAATTAAACCAATATATAATTTTAAGGCGGGAGAAAAAAATGAAAAATAGAATAGATGTACAGGATAAAGGTGGAATGAGTTTTCTTAGTGTTATACTTATTATATTTATAATACTAAAGATTACTAATTTAATTAGCTGGAGTTGGTGGTGGGTTCTATCTCCACTTTGGATCGGGTTTGCTTTGGCTTCTGTGGTTGTGATTTATCTTACTATATGGTATAAGATCGACCAAAGAAAATCAAGATAAATTTGGACAGAAGTGATTTTTTAAAGCTAAATAATATACATATTATGCACAGATAAACTTCATGAATTTGAAATTTCTATTGCAAACTTTCAAAAAATATGATATAATATATTATAAGGTTAAAAAAGAAAAAATAATAATGTGGTGGTGGAAAAGACATAGCCTTACGAGGGGTATAACCTGCTCGTGCTATGGTAAAGATTGACGTTGGAACAAGTTCTCCATTGTTATCAATAGTAGACATTAGACTAGATATGTGTTACAAAGAATATGAAATTTGTAAGCGAATATATCATATAGGGTGCAAATCCCTATCCACATTAATAAAAACTTTTGTGTATAGCGACGAAAGTCGGCTGCTAAAGGCTTCGCTTAAGATGCGAGCATTAGGAAACTAATGTAGCTTAAACCTGGCACGTTATACCCAAGCAACACAAAAGATTATAATGGAAACCCCTTGCCTTAGTAGGGAGCTGAAAAAAAGGAGAGTTCCTGCCTGTATACAAAAAGTGGAAGATTTATTCAGTTGGTGAGCCTCCACCAAAAGAGAGGTACTGTAAAATCTAGGCAGTCATTTTACGTAAATGGTCGTAAGTCCTAAACAAGAGAAAACTTAAGCGTAATCTCCTTGTTTTTGAGTGGGTTGTCAACATAAACAAGCAATGGAATGTTGAATTATGAGTGGATTGACACTTTAATCCGAAAGTAAAAAAAGCACTGCCGGACGTATGGGCCGGAGGGTTGGCGGACAACAATAAAATCAATCAATTAGTGGCGACCATTCATTATATGGCAGTAAGTCCACAAACAAAGAAAGCTTTCCTTGTTTGACAGGGTTGCCACCGTAAATAGTCGATAGAATGGTGGATTTAATTACCTATCTACCACGTGTAGAAAAGGACTCTAATTGCGGCAACGCCAATTGTCGCAATTTGTATGGAGAAGTACTCAAATGGTAAAGAGGATTGTTTGCTAAACAATTAGGTTGTAATAGGCACGTGAGTTCGAACCTCACCTTCTCCGCCAAAAATTCTTGACAAAGTTTAAAAAATATAGTATAATATATCATAATCAAAAAACAAGAAAAAATAAAAGGAGGACATTATGTTATTAAATATTAAAACAGAAACTTGCTATTGCGGAGAAGACTTTGATGAAGTATATGAATTCGCTGATGGTATGTCTATAGAAAGTATATATGAATATGCTGATGAATTAGCATTTTCTCGTGCCAATGATTTTGGGACTGAAGAGCAAGCAGAAGAAGAAGGTTTAGATGCTGATATAATGGCTTATGTAATTTTTCTTGAAGAAGAAAATAGAGAAAGTATTATAAAAGAATATGGCGAAATATTAAAGCCATAATATGCGTTAGTTTCTCTTGGAGAGAAGATGGATTGCAACCCCATTAGAGCTGGTTCGATTCCAGCCTGGCGCTCCACAAACAATCACTGGAACAATACGTTGAACTAACAGAGACTCCAGTATAAACAAACTCTAAAAGGGTGTTTATTAGTGACATACGAAAAACTAATTAGCGGGATGCTTCACGCTAGGCAAGGTTATTAGCTTTACCTGCCAGATAGTTAAGCCGTTTCGTAGGGTATGGCCGTAAGATAAATCCTACCGCCGTGTTGGTGAAAGAGAACAAACCTCCTTAGTGCTTTGTTAAGGGTGAACTGAAGAAAGCATAAAAAAGATTATTCATGGACAGTTAGTACATCGGTAAGTGCATTCGGCTTATATCCGAACAAGAGTGGTTCAACTCCATTACTGTCTACCAAAAGGGATCACGTTAGTACCGTCCGCGGGCTAACTGCCACGGTTAGTTTACGATGATGAAGTAATTAAATTGCAGCAGCAAGCTAACCGTATTTTATATCACTTAATAGTATAATGGAAGTACGCGGTCATTGCGGCCCCAGCATGGGTTCGATTCCCATTTGAGTGTGAAAAAGAGATTCTCAACTCCTTAAATAAGAGAAGGCCTGGAATGCCTAATAACTTATTCCCGTATTATGGCGACTTGCGCAACAGGTAAGCTAATAATAACAAAGGGTATTTTGCAAGAATCCCCTAATATATTATACTTGCAATATAATATATTGAAATTTGCTTTAGACATGAGAACCCAGATTAGTAGGCTTAGTTGCCGAAAACTGGTACAGCCGCGTCTAAGTAAATATAAATCTATCGTCTAGAGGAAGGATGCAGCGCTACGAACGCTGAGACACGGGTTCAATTCCTGTTAGATTTACCAATATGGGCTTGTCATATAACGGGATTATGGGTGCTTTGCAAGCATTTCATCAGGGTTCGATTCCCTGCCGGTCCACCAATAGTAGGTTATGCATAAATTCCAAAGTAAGAATGCATAGGCGCGGTATTTAAGAGAGTTTATATAGTTCATTTAAGGATCTCGCGGGATGAACTGAAGAAGAACGAGATATAGGTAAGGAGTTTAAGCCTATTGGCAAAAGAATAATCTTCATGCAAACATACAATAGCTATTATGTTGCGAATTAAACTCAAATTTATATAAAATACAAGGATACACAACCAACCTTGTATTATATTTTTTAGGAATTACGAAAAGGCACGTTTATCAAAAGATAAACTCGCAAAGCTACAACCTAAAATTTTTATCATGGTCGTGTAGTTGCCGTTGAGTTCCATTCAAACTTTATTTATAAAGGAGATGGAATTATGGTTAAAAAAAGATTACTTTCGACTATCTTGATTATGGCATTAATCCTATTATTTACAGTTCCGATGTCAGCATTTGCGTGCACTCCAGGTATTGTTACAATCAATAAGATTGTAAATGGAGGAGTAGAACCTAATACTACAGAATTCACATTTGAAGTTTATGTTTGGGGAGAAATTAATCAAGACGCAAATATAACAGAAGATGTTATTTCTGAAAAAAAACCTAAGCCTCCGACACATGAATGGAAACCTTTTACAACAATTACAGCTTCCGAGAAAACTCCTGGAACATTTAGTTATGCTCCTGGAGATATGAAATTTAAAATTGTTGAAGTCTCTCATGATGGATATACTCAAGTTGAGCCATCAAGTGTAGAAACGGGTAAAATTAATGGGGATATGTTTTATACTTTTACTAATGATTTTATTGAACCTCAAGTAGGAACAATAGAAGTAATTAAAAATGTTATAGACAGTAATGGAGTAGATATTGTTGATAACACATCATTCGGATTTACTTATGTAAAAACAGAAAAGAATTTACCTTTAACTTCAGATACTGTAAGTGAAGGCGGTATTAAAACATTAAATCTTCCTTATGGAACATATACCTTTACTGAAGTAGATATCGCAGATGACGCTTATACAAATATTACCTCACCTATATCTATGATAGTTACTATAGATGAAGATAATCCAACGAAAGAAGTATTATTTGTAAATGAATATAAGGTGCCTGATGTACCAGTTATACCAGTTGTACCAGTTACTCATCATCATCACACTACAACTATAGTAACTCCACCTGCTGTTGTGGTAACTCCACCTGCGGTTATAGTTACGCCAGTTGCAATTATAGTTACACCGCCTGCAATTACACCACCTGCTGTTATAACAGAAGAACCAGTTTTAGATGTTATTCCACAAACAGGAGGTTCATTAGACCTTATACTATTAATGGGATTAATGTTGATATCTGCGGGAGGCATCATGCTACTTGGTAGAAAGAAAGAAACTGAATAAATAATCTTATAAGGGCTACTCTCAGTAGTAGTCCTTATATATATGGAGAGTAGACTAATGGTGGTAAGCTGTTTTGAACGCAGTCGTGAGGTCAAACTTTATAGGGTTCGATTCCCTAACTCTCCTCCAAATCATACCAGAGTAACTTTAAACTGCGTTGGACGTGGGATGCTCTCCAAAAGCATTAGCAATGGGTTCGACTCCTCGCTTTGGTGCCATAGGTTTATAGCTCAATGGACAGAGCAATGGTCTTCTAAATCATTCATCTGAGTTCGATTCTCAGTAGACCTACCAATATGGATTGATAGCACAACGGTGGTGCTCTCGGCCGTTAACCGAAGGGTTGTAGGTTCAAATCCTACTCAATCCGCCAAGATTTTAGTGAAATCTTTAAAATCACTGGGTTAGCCGGTTGTCCTTAGAGGGACGTTAAGGTCCTCAATCCAGCACATAATCTCGGAAATTTTTTAATACCCTCCTTTTATGGACAGGTCAAAGAATTATCCCATCTAAAAGGAGGAATACAAATGTCAGATAAAATTATCGTATGTAAAGACTGCGGTTGTGAATTCACTTTCACAGTTGGAGAACAAGAGTTTTACAAAGAAAAAGGTTTTGAAAATGAACCAATTAGATGCTCTTATTGCCGTAAAGCAAGAAAAGCAGCTAGAGAAGCGTAAGCTTCTAGAGGGTCGATGATGCCACCTCTTTAAACACAGGTCCCCGTTTGCCGAGGGAAGTTCGCAATATCGGCTACATATATAGCGGGATGGTATAATGGTTAATTACATGAGGTTTTGATCCTCACAATGAAAGTTCGATCCTTTCTCCCGTTACCAAAAAGATTAAATGTTTGTAGACAGTAGTATAATTTTATGATATAATAAGAATAAAAAGGAGATAAAATTATGAAACACGAATGTTGCAGATGCGGAAATGAAATGACTAAAGATGGACCCGGATGGTATTGCCCACACTGTGGATATACTGAATGTTAGAATAAAAAAGGTGGTGTAAACCACCCTTTTTTTGACAAGTTTTTTAAAATATTATATAATAATAATATAAGAAATATACAAAATTAGATGCGAACAGCATTCCCTCGAAGAACCAAAGGAGTATCTAGATGAACACATTTGTAAATGGAGTTAACAACGAACTAACAAAAACAAAAACTGAAAATGGAGCAAACGCTTATGTAACAACAAAAAGTCCTTTAGTGGATATGTTTGGTATAATTGGCTCTATTAGAGATAGAAATGAATATGATGTATTTGGAATCTTCGAAGAAGCTTTTAAGGAAGATGCTTTGTTAGCAACAAAGATGGCTTTCTATGCCCGTAATATCAGAGGCGGACTAGGAGAGAGAAAGACTTTCAAAACAATAATCAAACACCTTGCAAATAAGCACACAGAAGTTATGAGAAAAAATATCTTTTTTGTCGCAGACTTTGGTAGATGGGATGACTTATATGCTTTAGTGGGCACTCCACTAGAAAGCGAAATATGGGAAATGTTTGGCACACAATTAATGCTTGACATTGAGAATATGACAGCAGGTAATTCGATTAGTCTTTTAGCTAAATGGTTAAAGTCTGCTAATACTTCTTCAAATAAAAGTCGTGCTCTTGGACGTCTTACTGCGAAAAAATTAGGTCTTACTGAAAAAGAATATAGGATAACTCTATCTGTATTAAGAAATTATATAGATATTGTTGAAGCTCGTATGAGTAACAACGAGTGGACTGAAATTAAGTTCAACGAAGTTCCTTCTAGAGCTATGTCTATATATAGAACTGCCTTCATGAAGAGAGTACCTGAAGCCTTCGAAGGATTCATAGCAAAAGTAGAGAGTGGAGAAGAGACAATCAATGCCGCAACTCTATACCCTTACGACATTTTCGCAGCTATGGAAGTTAGAGCTGGTGGTTGGAGAAATGATAACTTATCTTGTAACGATGATAAGATTTCTGAACTACAATGGAAAGCTCTTCCTAACTATATAGAAAAACCAATGAACCTATTAGTTATGGCTGACACTTCTGGTTCAATGGAAGGAAAACCATTGAATACTGCGGTTTCTCTTGCTGTGTACTTTGCAGAAAGAAATACTGGAGAGTTTAAGGATTTATTCTTAACATTCAGTAGCAGACCAAAGTTTGTTAGATTAAAAGGAGATACTCTTGCTGAAAAAGTTAGAGGAATCGAAGCTTTAATCGATAATACTGACCTAGAGGCAGCTTTAGACTTAGTATTAAAGACATCAGTAGATAACAAAGTAACAATGGAAGATATGCCAAAAGCAATTGTGGTTATATCTGACGGAGAAATTGATTACTTTGGCTACAGCGATCGTTCTTGGTCATTCTTAAGTGTAATGGAAGAGAAGTTCAATGCGGCCGGCTACGACATGCCAAAAATAGTTATGTGGAATGTAGAGGCTCGTAGAGATACGTTCCTTGAAAAAATAACTAATCCTAAAATCCAATATATCTCAGGCTCTTCTCCATCTGCGTTCAAAAGCCTTATTGATAACATCGATAAGAGCGCCTATGACTTAATGGTAGCTACCCTAAGTGACCCTACCTATGACTGTATTACAGTCTAGGCTCGGTATTTTAAATAAGAAAGGTAAATTGGTGGGTTAGTATAATGTTCATTATAATGTGTTTAGCTATTATTTTCTTGGTAGCCATAGTTATCTCTGCCCTTAGTGGCAATTGGATATATGATTCGGCAAATAAATTGCTGGATATTTTTAGAGAAGAAGAAAACGTTGAAGATGAGGAACAAAAGGAGAAAACAAATGATGACATCAAAGAGGATTAAGGCATTGATCGGAATTATTATTGTAGCAGTTATTGCACTAGGGTTTACTCTAGCAATGGTAAAAAAAGTACCACAGGGATATGTAGGAGTTGTATATAGCATGAATGGTGGTATTCAAGAAGAAGTGCTTTCACAGGGTTGGCACGTTATATCGCCTACAAAGAAAGTTACTACTTACTCAATAGCAACAGAACAGTTGTTAATGACAAAATCTAAGACTGAAGGAAGCCCAACAAATGAGAGTTTTGATGTATCCTGTAAAGATGGTAGAATGAATGTAGATATTGAAATGGCTTATAGTTTTAAAGCAGAAGATGTTTCTAAAGTATTCACTAGATATCGTGGTATGAGTGGAGAAGATGTAGTTAATAACATTATTAAATCTAAAGTTAAGAGATATGTTGGAGAAGTTACATCAAAATATACTGTAATGGAATGTTATATGGATAAAAAGGCTGAATTAAATACTGAACTTACAAAAGTAATGACTGATAGGTTGATAGAATACGGGATTAGTGTAGAATCATGTAGTATTACAAGAGTAAAACTTGATAAATCTATTGAAGACGCTATGATTAAACGTAGTAAAGTAGCTCAAGAGCTGGAAGCGGCTAAGCAGGAACAGCAAAAGATCACAATTGAAGCTCAAACTGTAGTTATTAAAGCTCAGGGTCAAGCTAATGCGGCTATCGAGGCAGCTCGTGGTCAAGCGCAGGCAAATACTCTAATCTCTTCATCTATTACTCCTGCTCTAATTGATATGAGGAATGCGGAAGCTCGTATAAAACATGGTTGGGTTACTATCCAAGGTGGAACACCTATTGTAAATGCACAATAATTAAATGATATATAAAAACCCTACGAATACATTTCGTAGGGTTTTTTCTTTCTCTTGATAACGATTAAAAAATATGATATAATTTATTATAAGGTAAAGTAAGGAAATAAATAAGAGAGAGAAAGAGGTACTAAAATGAAGGTGGCAAAATCGTATCAGAATGCAGAGATCATTAGTGAAATTTTCGACAAAGATGGAAAGCCTTACGTTAAGATAAAAGAAACCTGTGATAGATGCGGCGGAGTTGGCAGCTCTAATCATATCTCTTGGGCGATGAACTATAATGGAATTTGCTTTAAATGTAATGGTAAGGGGTTCGTTACTTTAGATGTTCGTGCATATACTGATAAAGAATACGCGAGAACGCAGTTAAAGGCAGATGAACTTCGAAACAAAAGAGAAGCTGAAAGAATAGCTAATGCAATTGAATCTAATAGAGAGTACAGAGAAAAGAACGGTTTTGAAAACGGATATATTATGGCTATTCTCGGCAATACATATAGCATCAGAGAAGAGTTAAAAGATATGGGTGCAAAGTTTAGTAATTCTTTTGGTTGGTATTTCTTTGGTGGATATGAACCTAAGGACTCTGCTTATGAACTGCATAGAGTTGACTGGGATGATGTATCAATGCAAAAGGGAGAATATATAACTCTAAAGTCTGATTTAGATTTGAAACCCTGGTTCAAGAAACAAACTACTCCCGAATCTCCTTCTGTTTTCAAATTTGAAGTCAAGCAAAAGGTACAATTAGAGCTTACTATAAAATCAGTATATACATTTGATACTAAATACGGAACTACTTATCTACATACAATGTTAGATAAAGATGAAAATGTTTATATATGGTCTACTGCTTCAAAGAAATTAAATGAAAATCAAGTTTATAAATTAAAAGGAACTGTTAAAGAGCATAAGGAATATCATGACGTGAAACAAACTGTTTTAACAAGATGTAGTATAGTATAAAAGGAGAGTGCATGAAGGATTTAGTTATAAAAGGAATTAAGAATTTTTTAATAGGAGTAATTTTTGTAGGTTTGTTCACATATTTAATTGCAAACAAATTACTATTAGAAACTGGTGGTGCAATAATTGTTATAATAGGTTCAATAATAATTGGTGATGCACTAACAGACCTTTGGAAGGACATTAGAAAGAAATATAAATAAAGAAAGGAGTACCATATGATATTAAATACGGGAGATCTACACGGAACAGATGGATTAAAAAGAAAATTTGAAAAAATAAAAAACTTAGATTTAACATACGATGATTATATTATCGTTGATGGAGATTTTGGTATTATATGGCATGACTTTGATAAAGTTCACTATCTTGATAAAAATCAAGAGGGATTAAAATGGTTACTAAAAAATGTAAAATGCAGAGTTTTATTTATAGATGGTAACCATGAGAACTTCAATAGATTAAATGAGTATCCTATAAGTGAATGGAATGGTGGAAAGGTTCATCATATAAACGAACAGGTTATACACCTAATGCGCGGACAGGTCTTCACTATAGATGGTATTACTATCTTTACAATTGGTGGAGCAAGGTCTACTGATAAAGCATATAGAACCGTAAATAAAAGCTGGTGGGCTGCGGAAGAGCCTACTATGGAAGAGTTGGAAGAATATCGTTTAACTTTTGAAGCGAACATAGATAAGATTGAATATATAATTTCTCATGAAACTCTTGCCATGGCATATCCATTTGTGGGAGTAATAGAATTTATGAAGAAACCTAGTGAATACTTTTTGCCATATTGGCTTGATGCAATTTACACCAGCATAGCTGGAAAAGAGCAATTTAAGAAGTTTATATTTGGTCATATGCATGAAGATAAAGCTATTGGTAGCCAGATTAGGGCTATATATGAAGATATAATTGAATTAGTATAAGGAGGATACACATGAAAAAAGATGCAATCTGCGAAGAAAAAGAAATTTGTCAAGCAATAGCCACATGTAATTGCGGATGTTCAATACTGAAAGTGACAAGATATGATTGGATGGATGGGAGTACTGATTATGGCATTTCACTTTTTAAAGAAACGTTTTATACCGCTCAAGACACCCCTTTCAGTATATTTTTAAAAAGAATTAAAAATGCTTGGTTCACACTTATTGGTAAAGAATATCAATTATTTGATATAGCTTTGAATACGAAGAGTTTTAGAGAGTTCAGAAATAATGTCAATGGCTTATAGATATAGGAGAAATAAAATGAGATATACATTGGAAAAAATTTGGCATAATATTATAAGC
>Ga0123336_10000143_pt1 | contig 71777 bp, 56 predicted proteins | sample SSSSmetaG_FD_96466 | JGI IMG/M metagenome (GOLD analysis project Ga0123336, IMG submission 96466) | Glacier valley bacterial and archeal communities from Borup Fiord, Nunavut, Canada, to study Microbial Dark Matter (Phase II) - ​SSSS metaG | ecosystem: Environmental > Aquatic > Freshwater > Ice...
CTCGAGGGTGTACTGGTACTGGGTGCGGCTGAGGCGGTTGTCGATCTGCAAGTCTTGCACGGGTTGTAGATACAACGTGACGCCTTCCACCTTGGCCAGCTCGGGGCCGAGACGGCGAATGATCCCGGTGGCGTCGGCACTGCGCGACTTGCGTGGCTTCAAGGCCACCGAGAAGCGGCCGCTGTTGGTGGTGGCGTTGGTGCCGTCGGCGCCGATGAACGACGCCACTGACAAGACGTCGGGATCTTGCAGCAACACCTTGGCCAGGGCTTCCTGCCGTTCCATCATGCGGGGGAAGGAAATGTCCGGCGCAGCCTCGGAGACGCCGATGATGAGCCCGGTGTCCTCGATGGGAAAGAAGCCTTTGGGCACCAGCATCGCCAGGACGCCGGTGAAGACCACGGTGCCGATGGTGACCATGAGCGTCAGCGCCTGGTGTCGGAGGACTACCTTGAGCGTGCGGTCGTAGAACGCAGCGACGGCGGCAAAGCCACGCTCGAACAAGACGCCGAGCTTGCCCTCGTGCTGCGCACCATGGGGTTTGAGCAGCCAGCCGGACATCATCGCTGTCAGCGTCAACGACAGCGCCGCCGACACCGCGATGGCGATGGCCAGCGTGACGGCAAACTCACGGAACAGCCGGCCGATGAGCCCGCCCATGAACAACAGCGGAATCAACACGGCGATCAGCGACACCGTCAGCGACAGGATCGTGAAGCCGATTTGCTTGGCTCCCTTCAATGCCGCCTCGAACGGCTGCTCGCCTTTCTCGATGTAGCGCGAGATGTTTTCGACCATGACGATGGCGTCGTCGACGACGAACCCGGTCGAGATGGTCAGCGCCATCAGCGACAGATTGTTCAGGCTGTAGCCGCACAGATGCATGATGCCGAAGGTGGCGATGAGGGACAGTGGCACGGCCACGCCGGGGATGATGGTCGCGCGCCAGCTCCGCAAGAAGACGTAGATGACCATGACCACCAGTGCCACCGTCAGGGCCAGCGTGAGCTCGACATCCTCGACGGAGGCACGCACGGTCTCGGTGCGATCGGAGAGAATGTCGATCTGGATGCCCTGCGGCATCGAGGCCGAGAGCAGCGGCAAGAGCTTCTTTACCGCGTCGGTGACTTGCAATAAGTTGGCGCCTGGCTGGCGTTGCACGTTGACGATGACCGCGCGTTTTTCGCCGGCCCATCCTGCCAGTTGCGCGTTTTCGACGCCGTCAGCGACGGCGGCGATCTCGATGAGACGGATGGGCGCGCCGTTTTTGTAGGCGAGCACCAGCGGCTTGAACAGCGACGCTTTGTCGAGCTGATCGTTGGTGGCGATGGTGTAGTTCTGGCGGCTGCCGTCGATGTTGCCCTTGGGTTGGTTGACGTTGGTGGCGACCAGCGCCGCGCGCACGTCTTCGAGGGTGAGGCCCGCACCGGCCAAGGCTTGCGGGTCGACCTGGACGCGCACCGCAGGCTTTTGCCCGCCGTTGAGGCTCACCAGGCCCACGCCGGAGACCTGGGCGATTTTTTGCGCCAAGACCGAGTCGGCATAGTCGTCGACCTGGCTGACGGGCATGGTTTCGGAGTGCACCGACAGTGTCAGCACCGGCGTGTCGGCGGGGTTGCTCTTGGAATAGGTCGGCGGCGACGGCAGCGTGCGCGGCAACAGCGACGAGGCAGCGTTGATGGCGGCCTGGACGTCTTGCTCGGCGGCGTCGATGTTGCGGTCGAGCGTGAACTGCAGCGTGATCTGCGACGTCGCGAAGCTCGACACCGAGGTCATCTGCGACAGCGACGGCATCTGGCCGAACTGACGCTCGAGCGGTGTCGTCACCGACGAGCCCATGGTCTCGGCGCTGGCGCCGGGCAGGCTGGTGGAGACGACGATGGTGGGGTAGTCGACCTGGGGCAGCGCCGCCACCGGCAGCTGCGTGTAGCCGATGATGCCGGCCAGGGCCACGCCGATCATCAACAGCGTCGTCGCCACTGGGCGACGGATGAAGGGCTCGGAGATGCTCACGGGCGGGCTTTCTTCGGTGCTGCCGCCTTTTCGTCGAGCGCGGCGTCGTGCTTGCCTTGGCCGTCGCCTTTGCCGCCTTTGGCGTCGGACCCGCGTGTGGACACCGTCGCACCGGCGCGGAGCTGGCTCTGTCCCTCGGTGACGACCGCCTCGCCACCTTCGAGCCCTTTGCCGATCACCGCCACATCTCCGGCAATCGACGCCACTTCGATGGCACGCACCTCCGCCGACTGATTGGCACCGACGACAAACACGAACGTCCCTGCTGGCCCACGCTGGATGGCCGCCGCCGGGATCACCAGCGCCGCCCGTCGCGTATCGAGGAGCGCGCGCGCCTTGACGAACTGATTGGGCCACAGATGTTTGCCAGGGTTGGGCACCAGCGCCTTCAACTTCAGCGTCGAGGTGGCCTGGTTGATGAGGTTGTCGACGACGACGAGCTTGCCAGTACCAAGCAAGAGCTTGCCGTCACGGCTCCAGGCCTCGACGCTGACCTCGCCGCGCGCCTGGGCATCGGCGATGTTGCTCAGCTCGTCCTGCGGCACCGTGAACAACACCGCCGCCGGGTCGAGCTGGGTGATGACCACGAGGCCGCCGCTGTCGCTGGCGTGGACCAGGTTGCCCACGTCGACCTGCCGAATGCCGACCACTCCGTCGATGGGCGCCTGCACCCGCGCATAGTCGAGGTTCAGCCGCGCACTCTCGACCGCAGCCTGGTCGGCCTGCACCGTGCCGGTGAACTGCCCGACGAGCGCCTCTTGATCGTCGACTTGCTGCTGGGCGACGAGGTTGTCCTTGCGCAGCGTCTTGAAGCGGTCGAGGTTGCGCACATTGGCGTCGAGCTGCGCCTTGTCGCGGGCCAGCGCACCCTCGGCCGAATGCAGCTGCACCGAAAACGGCCGCGGATCGATCTGCGCCAGCAGCTGACCGCGCCGCACCGTTTGGCCTTCTTTGAAGTAGACCTGATCGAGCCGGCCATCGACCTGCGGCCGGACTACCACTTGCTGGACGCCAGTCACCGTCCCGAGGCCCTCCAGCCACACCGGCACATCGCGCCGCTCGGCCGTCACGGTCACGACGGGCACCGCTTTGGGACCGGCGTCCTTGCCCTTGGCCGCCTGGGCCGAGGGACGCAGGGTGAAATAGAGGATCGTGGCAATTAGACCCAGAACCCCGACGGCAATCACTAGGCGCCACACAAGACGGGAAGACATGGCGCTGAGCTGAGCAAGTGTCGCGCCAGTTGTCCAACGCGCTGGCAGAGCGACGGACAGCCAGGATGGCGCGTGGGACGGGGCTTCGAATCTGTTCTAATTCGTTACACCTGTTGGGATCGAGAACGTTTTCAGAGCCGGATTCGGGGCGTTCCGGCCAGTTCGCGGTCGGCCCCAGGCTTGCTAGAGAAGCCGGGACGTGGCTACAACCATGCGTATCCGCCATCGATTGCTCTATACGGCTCTTCTCGGCGCGGCCACCTCGGCCTTGGCCTTGGTGGCGCTCGAGCGTGCGTTGACCATGTCGACGCAGCAGCGTGTCGACCGTGCCCGTGATGCGGTGGTGAGCGAGCTCGACCGGCTGGCCGTCCTGCCACCGTCGGAGCAGGCGCTGAGTATGCCGCGCAGCACCTATGTCGGCTTGCACGGCGGCTGGGTGAGCGACGAGGCCGGGGTGGCCAAGATCGAGCTGCCACCAAGCTGGCATGCCGCGCTCGGTCACACCGTCGGGGAAGCCAGCCGCGGTCGGCGCAGCGCGGTGACCCTGACGCCAGTGGGCCAGTCGACATTGGTCCTGGCTGCGTCACCGACGAGCACGGCCAATGCCGGCTATGCGTGGACAGGCTATCTCTTACAGCCCTCCGCCTATCTGCGACCGTGGCGCTACATCGCGGTGGGGCTCACCATCAGCACCGCATTGCTCGTTGCCAGCACGCTGGGCAGCGCCATCTGGCTGCGTCGGAACACCCGGGCACTCAACTCTACGTTGAAGGCCTTGGGCCAAGATCTGACCACGCCGGTGCCTCAGCCGCGCATCGCCGAGCTGTCGGCGATTGCCGACGGGATCCGTCGTATGGCCGCGGATTTATTGCAGTCTCGCGACGTGACCGCGCAGCTGCAGCGTGAGCTGGCGCAGCGTGAGCGGCTGGCGGCGCTGGGCCGGGTGGCGGCCGGAGTCGCCCATGAGGTGCGCAATCCGCTGGCGTCGATCAAGCTGCGCCTCGATCTGACGCTGGCCCACGCCGACCTGCCTGCCAACGTGCAGACCTCGGTGCAGGCGGCCAGCGACGAGATCGCCCGCCTCGATCGGTTGGTGGGGGACCTGTTGCTCGTCGCCGGCAAGAAGATGGGTCCGCGCCGCAATGTCGAGCTCGGGGCGCTGGTGCAGGCGCGCGCCGAGGCCCTGGCGCCGTGGGCGGCCAGCCGGGGTGTGACGCTGGAGGCCAATGGACGTGGTGATGCGGAGGTGGACGGCGAGTCGGTGGCGCGGGCCATCGACAATGTGTTGCGCAATGCCGTCGAGGCCGTGGCCAGTGCGGTAGACGTCACAGCAGCGACGGTGCATGCCACGGTCCAGCTGGCTGGCTCGCAGGTCGAGGTATGGGTCGAAGATCACGGCTGTGGCGTCGAGCCAGGCAGGGTCAGCGAGCTCTTCGAGCCGTTCTTCACCACCAAATCCGACGGCACGGGGCTCGGCCTCGCGATCTCGCGCGCCATCGCCCGCGCTCACGGAGGCGACCTCGTCTACACGCGCGAAGGCGACACGACGCGCTTCGCTCTGTCGCTGCCGGTCCACCAGCCGGAGGTTGCATGAGCAAGGTACTCGTCGTCGAGGATGAGCCTGGCCTGCGGGACGGCTTGGTGCAGGCGGTGGCGTCGCTCGGTCATGTTGGCGTCCCAGCGCCAGGTCTCACCGAGGCGCGTCGCATCCTCGACGTGGAGACGGTCGACTGCGTGCTCCTCGACATCCGGCTCAAAGACGGCGACGGCCTCGATCTGTTGCGTGAGCTGCGTGCCGGCGATCACCGCGATGTGCCGGTCATCGTCGCCACGGCCTATGGCGACAGCGAGCGCACCATCCGCGCCATGCGCGACGGCGCCTTTGACTATCTGACCAAGCCGTTCGATCTGCCGGTCTTGCTCGCCACCGTCGACCGCGCGGTCAAGCAGCGCTTGTTGTCGCAGGCGCTCACGCCGATCAAAGCCGTACCTGCCAAGCGCGGTCTTGTCGGCACCAGCACCGCCATGCTCGGCATCTGGAAGCTGATCGGCCGTGCCGCAGCGTCGGAAACGCCGGTGTTGATCACCGGTGAGACCGGCACCGGCAAAGAGCTGGTGGCGCGTGCAGTCCATGATTATTCGTCGCGCGCGGCCGAGCCCTTCGTCGCCGTGAACCTGGCCGCGTTGCCGCCGACGCTCCTCGAGAGCGAGCTGTTTGGCCACGAGCGCGGTGCCTTCACTGGGGCCGCTAGCCGTCGCGCGGGGCGGCTCGAGGTGGCCGGTGCCGGGACGCTGTTTCTCGACGAGATCGGCGATCTCGACGCGGCCTTGCAGACCAAGCTCTTGCGCATGCTCTCCGACGGCAGCTATGAGCGGGTGGGCGGCAACGAAAAGCTGGTCAGCCGCGCCCGGATCGTGAGCGCTACCAACAAGCCCGTCCGTCCCGATGAGCCGCACGCCGCCTTGCGCGAAGATCTCTACTATCGCCTCGGCGTCATCGAGATCGATGTGCCGCCGCTGCGCGCCCGTCGCTCGGACATCCCGCTGCTCATTGCCCATGCGCTCGGCGGCACGCCGGCCCGTGCCGTCTCCGAAGAGGCCATGGCGTGTCTTCTTTCCTATGGCTGGCCAGGCAACGTGCGCGAGCTGGTGCATGTCATCGAGCGGGCTGCGGTTCTCGTCGGTGGTGAGATCATCGACGTCCCCAATCTGCCGCAGTCGGTCTGCGACGTGCGCGGCCATGCGCCGCCCGTCAGCGACGAAGATCTGCCCCTCAAAGAGGCCGTCGCCGCGCTCGAAAAACGACTGATCGAGCGCGCGTTGGTCAAAGCCAACGGCAACCGCTCCGAAGCCGCCCGCCAGCTCGGCATTGGTCGCCCGCAGCTCTACGCCAAGATGCAGGAATACGGCCTCGGCAGCGACAACCGTGGAGAACCAGCATGAGTCTCTTGATCTTTGCCGTCGCTGCGGCGCTTGCTAGTCCGCATACGTTGACCCTGGCCGATGCCGAGACGACCACCTTGGCGCATCAGCCGCAGCTCAGGGTGGCGCGCGCGGCCACCGACGCGGCGCTGGCGCGGGCCAACGAGGCGCGGGCGCCGATCTTGCCGCAAGTGAACGGCGTGGCCAGCTATCAGCGCACCACCGCCAATTTTGCGGCGCGACCGGGCTCGGTGCCGACGGGCGTGGCGACCACCACCACCAACTCGTACAACACCTACAACTACTGGAGCTTCGGCGTCACGCTCAGCCAGTTCATCTGGGATTTTGGCACCACGACCGACAGATGGGGCGCGGCGAAGGCCACGGCCAAGTCGCAGGCCGAGCAGGAGCGCACCACCCGCGCCACGTCGCTGTTGAACGTCCGCGCCGCCTACTACACCGCCCGCGCCAACCGCGCCTTGGCCGACGTGGCACGCGAAAACGTGACCAACCAAGACCAGCATCTGCGCCAGATCGAAGGCTTCGTGAAGGTCGGTCAGCGTCCCGAGATCGATCTGGCCCAGGCCCGCTCCGACTATGCGACGGCCAAGGCGCAGCTCATCTCCAGCGACAACAACTACGCGACGGCCAAAGCGCAGCTCAATCTGGCCATGGGCGTCGACGGCCCAGCCGAGTTCGAGGTCTCGACGGAAGAGCTGACGCCTGTGACCGGCGAAGATCTGCCGCCTGCAGAGCTCGTCGACGAAGCGCGGCACGCCCGTCCGGAATTGGCCGTGCTCGAGCAACAGATCCATGCCCAGAAGCTCACCATCACCTCGGCGCGCGGCGGCTATTTTCCGTCGCTGAGCGCGTCCATGTCGGTGACCGATGCCGGCACCGACATCACCAACCTGGGCTGGAACTGGAACGTCTTGGTCAACGCCAACTGGAACCTGTTCGGCGGTCTGTCGACGTACTCGCAGATGAAGGAAGGCGAGGCCAACGTGCGCGGCCTCGAGGCGCAACGCGATGCGCTCCGGCAGCAGATCTATCTCGACGTCGAGCAGGCCCGGCTGGCGGTGCGCGCCAACAAGGCCACGCTGCACGCCACCGACGAGGCGCTGGTCAACGCGCGCGAACGACTGCGACTGGCCGAAGGCCGCTATAGCTCCGGAATCGGCAGCGTGATCGAGCTCGGCGATGCGCAGATTGCCGTCGCTACGGCCGGTGCCCAGCGCACGCAGGCCGAGTTCAACCTGGCTTTGGCGCGGTCCCAGCTGGTGCGGGCGCTCGGCCGTGCCTGAGCAGCTTTCACTGTCACCGAGTCATCAGAAGATCTTCGACGTCGTGGTCCGCATCCCGCGCGGCAAGGTCATGACCTATGGCGACGTCGCCAAGGCGGCTGGCCTCGGGGGTGCGGCAAGGCTGGTGGGCTATGCCATGCATGCGCTGGGACCCAAGGTCCCCTGGCAGCGGGTGCTCGGCAAGCGCAAGGCGGGCTTGGCACACATCACCATTGGCGATGCCTTGTCAGCCTCGACGCAGCGACGGAAGCTCGAGGCCGAAGGCGTGGATTTCAACGCCAACGGAACCGTCGACCTGGCGCGGTATGGTTTCACGCCTCGGGCCCGGCCGAAGGCGTCCCATAAGGAAACGCGTCGGTCGGCACGGTAGGCAGAATGTCGTGGAAGCGCTCCATGTGGAGCGTGAGTCCCCCGTCGTCGCGATTGCTCAACATGTCGGCATGACGGGCGCCCCACACCACCTGCTTCGATTCGTAGATGAAGCGTGCATGGAGGTTCTGCGCCGAGGTCTCGTCGATACCGGTGATGCTGAGCCACAGCTCGACCTCGTCGCGCAGGATGCTCTCGGGGGTGGCGCCGTAGAGCGGGCTGTCGGGCGTGATGCGATGAATGACGGTCCAGGAGCGTGACAGCGCCGGCGAGCGCTCGCGATCGAGCTTGAGATCGAGCATGCGGTAGAGGGTCACGCCCTCTTTGGTGCGCTGGGTGACGACCATGGTGACGCGGATGAGGGCCTCGATGATCTGCGAGGCGCGTTCGTTGCCGACTCGGAACATCAGCGACGGGACGCCGTCCCACAAGGTGATGACCGCGTGCCGCGCAAACTGCATGCGCGCCCGTGGCACGCTGAACTTGGCGAAGAGCAGACCCGTGGTCAGCGCGACGAGCAAGACGCCGATCAAGGACTGCAGCGTGACCAGCATGTGGGCCGCCGGCGACACGGGATACATCGCGCCGTAGCCGATGGTGGCGGTGGTCTCGACGCTGAACGCGAAATGATCGAGGAACGACTCCGGCCGCGCACCCTTGACGCCGCCAACCAGATAATAAATGACGCCGAAGATCACGTTGACCGACATGAACACCGACGCGATGGCCACGAGGTCGGCCCACCACGGCGCGCGTAGCAGCAGATGGTAGAGGTCTCCCCACACCGAGTGATTGCCGCCGACCACTTCCACATCCGACGGACTGAGCCGGCTGCGCCAGAACGGGAGTTTCATGCCGGGAGTGTACAAGCACCTACCAGTGGGTCTCGCAAATTGCTCGCGCATCGCAAGGAACCTTGGGCGTGCTGCGTAGTCTGAAGAGCATGGACCGCAGAGGATTCCTCCAGACGGCTTCGGTTGGGGCGTTGGCGTTGATGGTGCGGCGCGCGTTTGGCGATGCGGCCTTGCCAGCGACGGAGATGCCCACAGACGATCCCCCTGACCGGCTGGATCTCGGTCGGCACGCGGCGAAGGCCAAAGCTGAGGGCGTGCCGATGCTGGTCATCGTGGTGCCGTCGGGCGAAGCGCGTGGCGAAGCGGGTTCGGCCTGGGGCGAGCTGCTGCAGCACGGCGGTGACCTGGCGCTGCCACTCGGGCGCGCGCATGTGGTCTGCGCCAGTCGCGCGCACGCAGCGTCACTCGGTGCCGACCTCGAGGCGGATACCTTGGTCGTCACCGTCGACACCAACGGCAAAGCGCGCGCCTTTGGTGCGACGTTGCCGGCTTATCCGCCGGGGGGCATACGTGTCGTGCGGGCCGTGAGCCGTGATGAAGACGCGCCCAAGCCTCCCACCGAAGAAGAAGTGGGCCAGCAGCGTCTTGGGATCATGGGCAAGCTCGTCGCTGCTGCGCTAGGTCGCGTGCCTTCATCGGAGACGCGGGCCATGCGTGCGGTGGTGAAGGCGCGGCTGCTCGATCGGCCGCCTCCCGGCAGTCACTGGGCCAACGCCTCGGGCTGCGGTCCGACGAGAGTGGAAGAAACGCCGGAAGAAAAAGCTGAGCGCGTGCGCAAAGAGGCCGAGGCGCGCAAGAGCGGCAACTACACCATGCACAGCGTGACGTCATATGGCTGCGGGATGGGACATGTGCCCGCCCAGGCCCGCCGTTTTCTCTACTTCTTCACCAGAAGTGTCAGCGACAGCGACGGGGACGACAGCTAGGGGGTGTCCGGACACCCCCTAGATCTAGCGTTTGCCGTACAAGAATTGCAGGGCGCCGGGGATGCGCTGGGCCCAGTAGATCTCGGAGTGCATGCCGCCTTGTTGGACGACGTGCAGGAGGTCGCTGTTGTCGTAGCCGAGCTTGGTGTAGGCAGCGGTGAGACGGGTGGTCTGGTCGAGGTCGTCGTTGGACGGGCCCGAGTCGCCGCTGTCGAGGTAGACGCGCTGGGGGCGCGGCTGGGTCATGGCGCCGACCTTGGCGATGAGGGTCTCGTTGTCCCACCACGTCGACGGTGAGAGTGCGCCGACGAGCCCAAAGGTGTCGGCGTTGGTGCAGCCGGCCCAGGCGGAGATGAGGCCGCCCAGCGACGAGCCGAGGATGCCAGTGGTGTCGCGGCCGGGCAGGGTGCGCAGCGATTTGTCGACGGCGGGCTTGAGCTCGGTGACCAGCATCTGGAGATATTTGGTGCCGTTGCCGCCGAAGCCTTCCGAGGCGTCGAGCGTCGGGGTGTAGTTGTCGTTGCGGCCAGGGCCAGCCTCGGGGCCGATGACGATGATCTCGCGGATGGCCGTCGGTGCGGGGTCGCCTTCGGCCGCGGCGTCGAGGGCTTCGTCGACCTTCCACTCGTTGCCGCCGAATGCGTGGGCCGGGTCGAAGAGGTTCTGGCCATCTTGCATGTAGGCGACGGGATAGTGGGCCAGCGTATTCTCGTCGTAGCTCGGCGGCAGGTAGACCCACACCGGCTGATCGAAGGTCATCACCGTCGAGTGGAAGCTGGCATAGAGCTGCTTGACCTGGCCATGGGTGGCGACAAAGTGCGGGTAGATCTCGACGGTGGTGTTGGGATTGATGACGTAGTTGGCGCCGTGCGCCCAGGAGGTGTCGTCGAGGAGCGGCTTGCACTGCGTGGGCGCCTTCAACGCCGGCCAGACATATTCGAATGCGCCGTCGGTGGCCGAGGCCTTGAGGGTCACGCCTTTGGTCCAGTCGAGCGGCGCATCGGCGCAACGCAGCGACATCGTGTGACTGCCGACGGGATAGAAGACCCTGAGCGTGGTGACGGTGGGCTGGGCGAGGTCGGCCGATGGGCCGGCGAGGTCGGGCGGATCGGGTTGCTGACCACCGTCGGGTAGAGAGCCTCCGCCGCCACAACCCACCGCAAAGATCACCGCCGCCCGAAGTAACCACGTGTACATGTAGGTCGCGTAGCACGGCTGTTTGCCAGCGTCTAGCGGCTACGGGCGTGCGGCAAGACCTTGAAACACGAGGTCGAGCGACATCCGCAAGATCGGATCGACGGCCTCTTGCAGCGACAAAAAACCGCTGATCCAGCCAGACAGCGTCGAGAAATACAGGGCCAGCATGGTCTGCGCAGCGACGAGCGGCGGGACGTTTGCGGCGACTTCGCCGCGCCCCTGGGCGACGACGACCAAGCGGGCGATGCGGTGCAAAAAGGCGAAGGTGAGGGCGTCGACCTTTTGCCCGTTGGGCCCGTGCTCGACGGAGTAGTAGCGCAAAAACGGTTGCCCGACCTTGGGCCAGCGTGCGTAGACCTCGATGAGGCCCGAAAAGACGTGCAGCACCTCGGCGACGAGGCCGCCCTTGGGCAGCGAGTCGAAGCGCGCGTCGAGCACCTGGCTCAAGCGGTCGTGCATGACCATGAACAGGAGGTCGGGCTTGTCGCTGGCGTAGAGAAAGAGCGTGCCCGCGGCGACGCCGGCCTTTTCGGCGATGGCTTTGGTCGAGGTCGCCTCGTAGCCGATGGAGGTGAACAGCTCCCAGGCCGCGGCCTGGATCCGGGCGCGCTTGTCGACCTTCTGAGCGGCGCGGGTTGGGCGCTTTTTGGTGACCTTGGTCATTTTAGCGGGCACTGCCAGGACAGCTTGCTTCGCCCAGATTCAGTCGTCAACCGCCTTGACAGGCAGCCGAAGTGTCTTATTAAATGACTGTAGTCACTGACTGTAGTCATTTTGTGAGGATGCCATGACCAAGACCAGCTACGACCCCAAGCTCACCATGCGGCAGGCGCGGGCGCAGTATTTCGCCGTCAATCGGTTCGGCGACGACGGCGGCTATCACGACGCCTGGGTCGACTTCAAGCTGGGCCCGCTGCCATTGCCGTTCCCCAACAGCCCAGCCCGCATCAAGGCGCTCCGCTTTCACGACCTGCATCATATCGTCACCGACTACGACACCGACACTCTCGGTGAGTTCGAGATCTCCGCCTGGGAGCTCGGCGCTGGCTGCCGCAACTTCGCCGCGGCCTGGGTGCTGAACCTGGGCGGCCTCGCCGCGGGGCTGCTGTCGGCACCGCGACGGACGATGCGGGCGTTTCTGCGCGGGCGGCGCTCACGCACGCTGTACGGGCGCACGCTCGAGGATCTGCTCGACGCACAGGTGGCCGAGGTGCGCGCCATGCTGACGGATCCGGCGCCGGCCAATCGGCTGCTCGACGGTCTATTGCTGAGCCTTGGCGCGGTTGCTGGCGTGCTGCTGGGAGCGATGTTGCTGATCCTCATGGTCGCGCTGTTGCCGCTGTTCTTCTATTTCCGCCTGGCAAGACCGGCCACAGCGTGAGGGTGCTTGGCTTGCGCCGTCGTCGGGGTTTGCATACTCTGCGACCCCATGAGCGCGCATCGTTGGAAGTTCTTTCTCGCTGGCGGTGTCGACCAGGTCGCGTTGCGCGACGGCAAAGACATCGTCGCCCTCGGCTCGCTCGATCAGAAGCTGTGGGTGGCGCTGGCCATGCCGACCCGCGGCGTGGAGCTCGATCCCAAGACGCTCGATCATCTCGACACCGACAAGGACGCGCGCATTCGTGCGCCGGAGATCGTGGCTGCCGTCGAGTGGATCCGTGACACGCTCAAGAACCCCGACGATCTGCTGCACGGTCGCGATGTGGTGGAGCTGGCGGAGCTGAAGGACACGCCGGTGCTGACCGGTGCCCGTCGCATCCTCGACAACCTCGGCAAAAAAGACGCGACCAGCATTTCGCTCGCCGATGTTTCCGACACGGCGAAGATCTTCGCCGCCACCCAGTTCAACGGCGACGGCATCATTCCCGACGAGAGCGCTGACAATCTGGTCATCCGCGCCATCCTGGCCGACATCCGACTCACGCATGGTGAGGTGCTGGATCGCAGTGGCAAGATGGGCGTCGATCAGCCGCGCATCGACGCATTTTTCACCGAGGTGACCAACCTCAATGCCTGGAAGCTGAAGGCAGATGCGACGGTGCTGCCGCTCGGTGAGGCCACGCCGGCCGCAGCCGAGGCATTTGCCATCGTGAAGGCCAAGGTCGACGACTGGTTCACCCGCTGTAAGCTCGCGGCGCTCGACGTGCGCGCGTCGGCGGCGATGAACGGCTCGGAAGTCGATCTGGAGATACTCGCGCAAAAAGAGCTGAGCGCGACGCAGGCCGATGTGGCGCGGTTGCCGCTGGCGCATGTCGAGGCGGGCGCGCTACTACCGCTCGGCGACAAGCTCAATCCGTACTGGTCGGCGGCGATGGCCAAGCTGGCCGAGCTGGTGGTCGAGCCGTTGCTTGGCAAGAAGACGCAGCTCTCCGACGGCGACTGGACGGCCATCAAGGCCAAGCTGGCGCCGTACGAAGCGTGGATGGCCGAGAAACCCGTGGTGCTCGTCGAGAAGCTGGGTGTCGACCGGCTCCAGGTGGTGCTGGAGCATGCGTGGGCCAAGACCGACATCGACGCGCTGGTCGTGAAGGACCTGGCGCTCGAGGGCGAGAACGCCGAGATCCAGTCGGTGGAGAAGCTGATCCTGTTTCAGCGCGATCTGTATCGGGTGCTCAACAACTTCGTCAATTTCGCCGATTTTTATGGGCGCAAGGGCGCCGCGTTTCAGGCCGGGGTCCTGTTTCTCGACGGTAGAAGCTGCCATCTGGTGGTGCAAGTCGCCGATGCGGCCAAACACGCCACCTTGGCGCTGATGGCCTCGGCGTATCTGGCCTACTGCGATTGCACCCGGCCGAATGGCGAGAAGATGACCATTGCCGCCGCGTTTACCGACGGAGATTCGGATCATTTGTTGGTCGGCCGCAACGGCATTTTCTACGACCGGAAAGGCCGCGACTGGGACGCGACCATCACCAAGGTGATCGCCAATCCGATCAGCGTGCGGGAGGCGTTCTGGTCGCCGTACAAGAAGCTGGCGCGCCTCATCGAGCAGCAGGTCGGCAAGCGCGCCGCCGCCGCCGACGCCGAGTCGAATACCAAGCTGGCCACCGTCGCTGCGGCGACCGCGACAGCAGACAAGACCCCGCCAGTCAAGCCCCCCAAGAAGATCGACGTGGGCACCGTGGCGGCCATCGGCGTCGCGGTCGGCGGTATCGGCGCTTTTGCCAGCGGCATCCTCGGCGCCTTCTTCGGGCTCGGGCTCTGGATGCCGATTGGCGTCGGTGCAGTGCTGATGCTGATCTCTGGTCCGTCGATGCTGCTGGCCTGGTTGAAGCTCAGGCAGCGCAACCTCGGGCCGATCCTCGACGCCAACGGCTGGGCCATCAACGGTCGCGCCAAGATCAACGTGCCCTTCGGCGCGGCGCTCACCGATATGGCGAAGCTGCCGGCCGGCTCGACGCGTGCCTTGTCCGATCCGTTCGCCGAAAAGACCCGGCCATGGATGGTCTATCTGCTCTTGGTGTTGCTCATCGTCGGTGGCGTTGCCTGGTACGTTGGCAAGCTCGATCGCTGGCTACCCGAAAAAGCGCGCAGCACGAGCGTCCTCAAGCATCACACCGAGGCGGGAAAAGAACCTTCGCTCAAGGACGCCGCCGAGGCGCTCAAAGCGACGACGGCGCCCAAGGCAGAAGACAAGAAGTGAGGCGGTTTACAGGTCGTCGCAGGGATTGCCGAGCTTGACGCCGGGGTAGACGCCGAGCTCGGTGAAGATCATGTTGAGGTTGCTCTCGACGGGAATCGCCAAAAGCTTTTTCTCTTTTTTGCCGGCGACCCAGAGCGACTCGGCTTTGCCTTTGCCGAGGATGAGCTTCAGGCTGCCGGTCTTGGTGGCGAAGACTTCGCCTTCGGAGTCGCTGGCCACGTCGGTCATTTTTTGCAGCTTGAGCGCGCCTTTTTTGCCGACATAGAGACGGTATTTTTTCTCGGTGTCGGGCAAGGAACCACGGTCGACGTAGTAGTAGGTGGCGTCTTGATCGCGGGCGAGCGCATGCGGGACGCGCTGATCTTCGGGCTCGGTGAGCTTGGCGGCGGCTAGGAGCGGCTGGGCCTCAGCGACGGGGACGATGGTCAACGGAAAGACCTTGGCGCCGCAAGTCACTGCGCAGGTCTTCTTGTCGGCGTCGAGATCGACGTGCGAAAACAGGCGCAGGTCGAGCCCGCGGAAGCTCTCGTTGTTGGTCTTGGCGAAAAAGCGCGGATCGGGAAACCAGTCGCCGGACATCATGCCGGAGGGATGAGGCGCCACTCTGCGGAGCGTTTTGCCGTCGCCGCTATAGATGCGATGGCTGAGATGATCGTCGGGTGTGATGGCAACATAGTGCTGTTTGCCGTCGGTGCAGAGCTGGGTCTTGGCGAGATCCGGCGGGCTGGGCGGATCGGCGAGAGCCACGCCTGCCATGCCAGTGACGAGCCCAGTGACCAAGCCGAGGAATCGGGTGCGCATGCCGCATCATATGACAGCTCGCTTGACGGCGCTCGTGCCTTGGGGCCTCATTCCCGCATGACGCTCAAAGGGAAGACGCTGTTCATTTCCGGTGCCAGCCGCGGCATCGGCAAAGCCATCGCGCTCCGCGCTGCTGCCGACGGTGCCAACGTGGTCATCGCCGCCAAGACCACCGAGCCGCACCCCAAGCTGCCAGGGACCATCTACACCGCTGCCGAGGAGATCAAGGCCGCCGGCGGACAAGCCCTGCCGCTCGCCGTCGACATCCGCAATGAAGACCAGGTCATCGCCGCGGTGCAAAAAGCAGTCGAGACGTTTGGCGGCATCGACATCCTCGTCAACAACGCCAGCGCCATCAGCCTGACCAACACCACGTCGACGCCGATGAAGCGCTATGACCTCATGCATCAGATCAATACCCGTGGCACCTACCTGTGCTCGCAGGTCTGCATCCCGCACCTCAAGAAGGCCACGAACCCGCACATCCTCAACCTGTCGCCGCCGCTCAACATGGAGGTGCGCTGGTTCGCGCCGCACGTCGCCTACACCATGGCCAAATATGGCATGAGCATGTGCGTGCTCGGCATGCACGAAGAGCTGCGCAGCGACGGGATCGCTGTCAACGCGCTGTGGCCGCGTACTGCCATCGCCACCGCTGCCGTCGAGAACCTGCTCGGTGGCGAAGAGGCGATGAAGGGCTGTCGCACCGTCGACATCATGTCCGATGCCGCCCATGTGATCCTCACGCGTAACAGCCGCGAATTTACCGGGCACTTCTGCATCGACGACGAAGTGCTGGCCTCGACCGGCGTCACCAATCTCGACAAATACGCCATCACGCCTGGCGCGCCGTTGTTCCCCGATTTCTTCGTCTAAGTTTTCGCGGGCTCAGGCGGGGCAAAGCGATCGAGGACCGTGGCGACGGTCAGATCGCTGGCCACGTTCGTCGCTGCGCGCAGTCTTCCCAAGATCCAGTCGACGGTGAGCAGGACGGGCAGGCCGGCCAGCGGTAGGTTCGCTGCGGACAGAACCAGTGCCAACGTGATCAGGCCGGCTTCCGGGACGCCGGCTATGCCTGCTGCGGCGAGGGCCGAGGTGGCGCAGAGGACGACGATCTGCGACGGGTCGAGGTGAATGCCCGCGGCCTGGGCGATGAAGATGGCGGCGACGACCTCGTAGAGCATGATGCCGTCGTTGTTGAAGTTGGTGCCGATGCAGGCGGCGAGCCGCGCGCTTTGCGGGCTGACCTTCATGCGTTTCTCTAGGGTGTCGAGCGTGACCGGTAGTGTCGCCATCGACGAGCCGGTGGACAGCGCAGTGATGAGCGCGTCGCTGGCGGCGCGCCAGAATGACAGCACGGAGATGCGGCCGAAGAGCCACACCAAGAGCGAATAGTAGATGGTGACATGGAGGACCAGGCCCACAGCGACGGTGACGCAGAGCATGCCCAGCGACTTGAAGGGCTGAAGGCCCGCGGTGCCGACCATCTTGGCGATGACGCCGAAGATCGCCAGCGGCACCAGGTTGATGACGTAGGAGAGCACCACCGATAGTAAGTGAAAGCCGTCTTCGACGAGCTTGCCCAGCGTCTCGGCCTGGCCTTGGCGACGGAGACGGCGCAAGGCGGCGCCAGTGAGAAGCGCCAAGAGGACCACGGCCAGGACTGCGTTGGTCAGAAGCGGCTGCACGACGCTCTCGGGGATGAGCTGCGAGAGCGCGTCGGCGGCGTGCATTTCTGGCGGTGGCGCGCCTTTGCCGACGAAGAGAGCCGGATCGACGCCGGCGCCCGGCTGGACGAGATAGGCGAGCGTGACCGCCAGCGTGCCGGCGACTGCGGCATTGAAGACGCACAGACCCAGAAGCCGAACGCCCTGGCCGACGGGCAGCTCGGCTTTTTGGAGCGCGTCAGCGACGGCAAAAAAGACGAGCGGCGTGGCCAGGGCCTTGAGCAGCCGAATGACCAAGGCGCCGATCTCGCCGAGAAACGCCACGCGTTCTCCGCCCGCAAAGCCGACCGCGACGCCCAAGGCGACGCTGCCGAGGAGCGCGTAGAGGAACCAGGTGCGTTTGGTGGCGCTCACGCCGGCTTGGGCGGCTCGGGAGTTTCGGCCGGCGTGCCATCGGCAGCGACGAGAAGGGGCGCGTTACGGAGCTCCATTTCCTTGCGGATGCGCTGCGCGACATACAGCGCTGGGAACGACAGAAACAGGCCGAGAAAGCCGAAGACCTGCTCGAACAGCAGAAGGCTGATGATCAAGACAAAACCCGGCAGGTGCACGTGCCGTGCGGCCAGACGGGGGTTGAGATAGTACGACTCCAGCTTGTGGAGCACGAAGGTGAGGCTGACGAAGATGCCGACGCCCGCCCAGCCTTTGACCTGGTACGCCAAGAGCGACAGGATGGCGCCCGAGACGACATTGCCGACGACGGGCACGAGGCCGCTGATGAAGATCAGCACCACCAGCGACGCGGCATGGGGGATGCCGAGAATCAAGAGGACCGGCAGCGTCAAGGCGGCGTTGCAGGCAGCGACGACGAGCTGAAACTGCACCATCACCAGCATGGCCTCGGCGACCAGGCCGAACCAGCGCATCAAGGTGCCACGCAAGGACTCCGGCGGGATGCTGGTACGGAAGTGGTCGATCTCGGATTTTTCGAGGAGAAAGACCACGGCCAGGATGAAGCCGATGAGTGCGAAAAGGATGCCGTGGCCGAACGCTGACAGCACCTTGATGACGCCGGCCGCGTAGTGCTCTGCGCCCTGCACCATGCGGTCGGCAGCATCGGAAAAGTGCTCTTCGGCCTGCACGAAAAGCGGCGCGGCCCGGATGGAGGCGATGCGAGCGGGCAGATCGGCCCCGGCGTGGTGGATGGCGCGAATGCCGCGGCCGACGCCGAGCCCGAGGACGGTGCCGAGGAGCGCCAGGACCACGGCGGCGGTGATCAGCAACGACACTTTTTCCGACAAGCCCAGCTTGCGATGCAGAAAGCCGCCACCAGCGCGGATCACGCGCTCGAAGGAGACGAAAAACACCAGTAGCAAGAGGACCTTGTGAAACAGGACCAGAAGACCCAAGAAGCACAGCAGCGACACCGCGCGGCGCGGGGTCTCCTCCCGCAAGAAATCACCGACGCGATCGCGCATGGCTAGTTGACCGTCGCGACGAGGGAGAAGACGCCGTATTCGCTCGACAGATAGGAGTCGACGACGATGAAGACGGTGCGGTCGGCGGCGGTGTTGTTGGTGTAGCTGGCCGATTCGGTGTTGCCGGAGACTGCGTCGGAGCCGCCGACGCAGGACGCCGCGGCGGCGGCACAGTCGGTGACGATGGCCAGGGCCGCATCCCAGACGGTGGGCAGGTTGCTCTTGGTGAGGACCACCGAGACGGTCTTGGTCTTGGGGACCAAGATCTTGTAGACGACATCGGGGCCGTCGTAGGTGAAGTCACCGAGGTCGGGCGTGCAGACCGCGGAGCTGTTGGTCGAGCCGATCTCGTAGTTGTCGGTGTGACCGGTCGTGTCGCCGTTGACCGCGACGCCGCTCGAGAGCGTGTAGGCGTCGGCGCAGGTCTCGCCACCAACGGTGCCGCCACCGGGGGTGGCGGGCTTGCCGAGGTCGGGTGAGGTGGCCAGATCGGCGCGCGCCAGATCGGATGTCATGGCGAGATCGTTTGGTGACGACGGGGTGGTCGACAGATCGGGCTCGTCGTCGGGCGAGAGGAACGCGTCGCCGAGTCCGTTGCCGCCCACGCGCGCGAGGTCGTGGGTCGAGTTGGGATGTGCGCCCGCGCAGCCCGCCATCACCGCCAGAACCAAGGCCGACTTACTTTTCATGGATGTAACGCTCCTCGATGTCCTCAGCGACGAGGACCAACTTTTTCAATGCACGGTCGAAGCGGTGATGGCCGAGCACGAACCATAGTTGCTTGCCCGACTTGAGTAGGTTGGCGTGCTTCAGCGACGGCGGTACTTCGATCAAGAAGGACTCGGCGCGGTTGTTGGTGCCGATCTCCCAGCGACCATTGCCGGCGTCTTTGTCGACCTGGAGGCTGGCCAAGAGGAAGGTCTCGTCGGGAAACTTCCACTCCACGCGACGGACTGCCCAGAAAAAGGCGTTGTCGGTGACGTGGATGGCGTTCCAGCGGGCCTTCTTGACGACGAGAGGCGGCTCGGCCAAGCGGGCGGCGAAACCGGAGCCGAGAATGCGTGGGCCCCAGCCGGCGGGCACTCCGTGTGTCGTGTCGGACCCACTCGTGCAGACGAGGACCAGATCGCCGACGCTGGCTTCGAACACGGAGTTTCTCGTCGTGAACTTCTCGCCGCGGAACTGGACCTTGCCGGCGGCTCCGGCCACTTCGTACATCTGGACCTCTTCGCCGTCGTCGAGCGCGTTCTTGGGCGGTAGGCGCGCCTTTTCTTTGCGCGTGACCTTGCCCCAATCGGCGCGATAGCGGCCCTCGGTCGACGGCAGCGGGTGCGCCGGGTCGGGCGAGAGGGTGCAGCGCGTGGCGACTTCGTAGTCGGCGGTCTTGCGGTAGGCTTGCTCGGTCTCGCGGCGCTCGGTGCGCTCTTTGCGCTCGGCGTCGTCGGCCACACGTTTCTGGGCGAGGGCGGCGGCCGAGGTGGCGACGATCTTGTCACGCGCTCTGACCATCTCGGCGAAGCGCCGCACGCTGGCGGCGGTGTCTTTGCCCTCGGCGATCTTGAGGATGAGCGCATCGCGCTCGGCGTTCATCGACTCGGTCGGATCGTCGGAGGCATAGCCAGTCGATGTCGCCGTCGACAACAGCAGCGTGACCAGGATGCGGCGCATCAGTCGGCCGGCATCATGAACTGGAAGGACTTGGCATTGGCCACCCACTCTTTGTCGGCGGGCTGGTCGAGCTTTTCGAGCTCGCTGATGCTCTTGCGCGCGCCGACAAAGTCGCCGAGCTCGATCTGCATGTAGGCGAGGCTGTAGAGCGCCAGGCCCTTGCGTTCGGCACCGACCTCGACGCAGGCGCGATAGAGGCGGAGCGCCTCGGTGTATTGGTTCTGATATTTGTACACATCACCAACGGCGCAGAGATCCCACTTCCGCTCGTGATAGAGCTCGTCGAGCTTGGGCTTCACCTTGTCGCGACCTTCCTCCGCCTTGCGTTTCTGCTGGATGACCTGCTCCAGCACCGACTTGGCAGAGGTGAAATACATGGAGCGCGGGAAGCGCTTCAAGAAGTCTTCGCCGGCGCGAAGGGTCGCATCGTGGTGCTTGAGGGTGTTGTGTGCGGTGACCAGATAGAAGGCGGCCATCTCGTCGAGCGCGAGGCCTCCAGCGATCGGCGGTGGGGGCGGCTTGCTGTCGATGACGGCCTGGGCCTCGACGACCAGCGTGTGATAGCGACGGGAATTCATGAGCCCATTGAGGAGCGCGAGGGTCATCTGGTAGCGCTTGTCGGGGTCTTTTTCGGCGGCCAGCTTGGCCTTCATCTCGACGAGCCCTTTGACCTGCTCCGAGCGCGCCTGCTGATCGAGGATCTTGAGCCGGCGCTCGAGCGCGTCGAGATCGCGTGAGGCATAGACGAACCCCGGGTCCTCGGACACGGTGGCGCGCAACATCTCCTGGCGCTTTTGGTCGTCTTTCTCGACGACGGCATCGCCGTAGAGCTCGATCGTCTTCCAGCTCTTGACCTTGGGGCGCGGCCGGGCGGCAAACTTTTGGATCTGTGGGGCGCCGAGGCCGGCCGACTTGAGGAGCTGGCTGGTGATGCGGTCTTGCAGCTTCAAGAAGTCGCCTTGCGAGCCGTCCACCTTGGCCGAGCCGACGATTTCGCCCGTCTCGACGTTGACGAAGCGCGCGGTAAGACGGACGTTGCTGTCAGCTTTTTGATAGGCGCCAGCGACGATGAGGGTGGCGCCCAAGAGCTTGCCGATCTTGACCGACGACAAGGGGTCGAGGTCGGTGCTCTTGGCTTGGAGGTTTTGCTCCGCGAGGACTTTGTCGATGTTGCCGCGTTCGATGATCTTGAGGCCGGCGATCTCCTTGAGATCGGAGGTGACCGTCTCGCGGATGGCCTCACCGATGGAGCCTTTGCCGGTGTCGCCGCTCAGATCTTTGAAGGGCATGACGGCCACTGTGGGGGTGGCCGAATGTGCGCTCTGGGAAAGAGTCAAGAGAAGGGCGACGACGGCGGAGGCTCTCACGGCTTTGGTAGCTCCTTGGTTTGGGCGAGCAAGGACTTGTTGGTCTCGGTGATGACGTCGTCCCATTCGGCGGCTGCGGCGGCCAGGGCGTCCGAGTTGGCCAGCGTCGACGCCAGCGACGGCGTTTTGGTCTCGTCAGCGGGTACCAACGGGGGCAGTGCCCACTCGGAGTCGTCCACCTTGGCCTCAGCCGGCTTGGCCGCAAACAGCTCTGGCTTCGGGGCTTCGACGACAGGAGCGGGCTTCGGGGCTTCGACAACGAGAGCCGGCTTCGGAGCTTCGACGACGACAGGAGCCGGAGCGGGCTTCGGAGCTTCGACGACAGGAGCCGGAGCGGGCTTCGGAGCTTCGACGACGACGGGAGCCGGAGCGGGCTTCGGAGCTTCGACGACGGGAGCCGGAGCGGGCTTCGGAGCTTCGACGACAGGAGCCGGAGCGGGCTTCGGAGCTTCGACGACAGGAGCCGGAGCGGGCTTCGGAGCTTCGACGACGACGGGAGCGGGAGCCGGCTTGGCCTCAGCGACGGGAGCAGGCTTGGGCGCTTTGACCTTGGCCGGCTTTGGCGGCGGGCCCTCGACCGGCTTGCCGCTGAGCTTGGCCGCGATGTCGCCGAGCGGCAGCTTGGTAGCAAAGCCACCGATGCCGGCGCCGCTGACCTCGGGCGGCACCTCGTCGACGACTTCCTTCTTCTCGAAGACCTGATCACACGCGGTGCGGAAGCGGGCCCAGATCGCGTCGCCTGCGTCCTTCGGCGCTGGACCTACGGCCTTCCACTCGGTTTGCAGCTTCTTGGCCTGCGAGCGCGCGTCCTCGAGATCTTCGATCTGCGACAGTGCCTCGGCCCGCACGCACAAGGCTTCCTTCTTCTTCAGATTCTCGCTGCGCTCCTCGTCGAGCTCGGCAAAATGCACCTTGCGGCGCTCGAAGAACGTGTCGCAGGCAGCGCGAAAACGCGTCCACAGCGCCTCCTGCCGATCTTTGCCCGCCGACCCAGCCACTTTCCAATCGGCCTGATATTGCTTGAGCAGCTCGGCCGCGCCCTTGAAGTCGAGCGAGCCCGCGACGCGTTCGGCCTTCTCGCACAGTTCCTCGAGCTTCTTGGCCACGCCTTCGCGGTTCTCGTCGAGCTCGGCAAAGTGCCCCTTGCGACGCTCGAAGAAGACATCGCACGCCGCACGGAATCGCTTCCACAATGCGTCCGACTCTTCCTTGGTCGTCACCTGCCCGACGGTCTTCCACTGATCTTGGAGCGCCTTGATCTTCTCGGCGGTCTCCTTGAAGTTCACGCCCTCGTTGTTGACCGCAGCGGCAAACGCCTCCGCCTCGGTCACGAGCGCGGTCTTCTTCTGCAGATTTGCAGCGCGTTCCTCGTCGGTGAGCTGGGCGGCGGGCTTCTTGTCGCGACCCGGGCCCTTCGACTCCTTCGATTCCTTGCCCTTCTGGTACACCTGATCCGCCGCGGTCTTGAACCGCTTCCACAGCGCTTCGGACTTCTCTTTGGGCACCACGCCGGCCTGTTTCCAAGCCGCCTGGAGCTCCTTCAGCTCGGCCAAGATCTCGCCGCGCTTCGACGGAGCCGCCTCAGCGACGGGAGCCGCCTCAGCGACGGGAGCCGCCTCAGCAACGGGCGCACCCTCGACAACCGGCGCACCCTCGACAACCGGCGCACCCTCCACAACCGGCGCGGCGACCACCGGCTCAGCGACGGGGGCCTCGGCCAGCGACCGCGCCAGCAGCGCCTCCATCTTCACGCACAACGCCTCCAGCGCGGGCACATTGGCCCAACGCTTCCAGTCCTCGGCCTCACGCAGCTCCTCGGATTTGGCGACGAGCTTGGCCCGCGCCGCCGCATAGCGATCGCGGATGGGCCCTGCACCCTCGGGAAACTCGCGCGCTGAGCCGACCACTTCCTTGGCCGATTTGAGCGCGTTGTCGATGGTCTTCTTGTCGCCGCTGTCGACGAGCGCCTCGAGCCGCGCCACGATGTCTTGCAGCCGGGCGAGGTTCTCCTGACCCTCCTGCGTCTTGCGCTCACGATCGGCAGCCTTGGCGGCTTCCCGCCCCGCTTTTTCGTCGTCACGGCGCTTGCGCTCCGCGGTCCGCATGGCGCGCTCTTCGTCACGACGCGCTTTTTCGACGTCGCTGAGCTCCGGCCGGTCTTGGCCAGGCGCCTCGGCGTGGCTGACCAGATCCGCCAGTGCAGCATCTTCTTCAGGCCGCTTCGGCGCCCGCTTGGCCTCTTTCTCGACGGCAGCAGCGGCGCGACGCTCTTCGAGCTCGGCCAGCGCTTTCTGCTTCCGCTGGTGCTCTTCGCGGCGCAGGTTGAACCGGGTCAATGCTTTTTCGAAACGGCGCACGAACGTCTCGTCGCCGGCCTCTCCCGACCCCAGCTTGGCCCACTCGGCGCGCGAGGCGTCGACGGCATGCTCGGCGTGGGTCCAGTCGTCGCTGGCCGAGGCTTCCTCGACGGTACGACAGAGCAGCGCCTGCTCCGAACGGCGCTTCTGTGGCGTCAGTCCACCGACGGGACGCGCCGCTTCACGCAGGGCCTCGAGGCGCTCTTTGGCTGCCTTCTTGACCAGCTTCTGCTTGCTCTTGCCGCTCACCTGCTCGAGCGTTTTCTCGTCGGTGATCTTGGCCAACGCAGCCAACGCGATCTCTTTGACGCTGTCGGTGAGCGCCACTTCGCGGAGGCCACCGAGGTCGGTCAGCCGCTCGACGGCGAGACCCCGGATGGACGGATCCATGCCTTTACGGGCCACTTCGCCGATGAGCTTCTCGTCGCTGAGGCGGGACAGGGCCTGCTTACGCACTGCCGGCAGCTTGGCCCGCTTGGCCACCTCGACGATGCCACGGTCGGAGGTGATCTTGCGCAGCGCGGACAGCCGAGCAGCCTCTTCGCCGTCTGCAAGCGCCTCGTCGAGCAACAGCTCGCCCGCCTTTTCGGCGGCGTCTTTGCGCAGCGACTCGTCGGGATCACGGTCGGCGATCTCGACGAGCACGTCGGGATCGGCCACCTTTTTGAGGGCCAGCCGGCGCACGCGCACGTCGCGGTCACCGCGCAGGATCTGGTTGAGGATGGCGCTGTCGTCGGCACCGAGCTCGCGAACGGCCTCCGAGCGGCGATCGACATTGCTGTGCTTCCACTTGGGACGGAACAGATCGAAAAAGCCCATGGTCTTCCTTGTCACCCAACGTCTAGCTGCAACGCTACGAAGGCGGGAGACTAGCGCAATCTCCAGTCTTATTGAAGAGAAGCGCTGCGTATGGTGCTCAGAGCCTGGGCTTTCTTGGCGGCGTCGTGGGTGCGGAGGGCATCTTCGAGGAGGTGAGCGCCCTCGCCGACCCGGGCCAGGTACTGCACCAGATGGTCGCGGGCGACGGCCTGGTCGGAGCGCAGCCTGCGGCCAGCCCGAAACCGGGCCAACGCGCCGTCGAGCTCGTGAACGGTGGCGTCGAGGGCTTCGAGGTTTGGCGGGGTGTTGCCGTCGGGAGCCTCGATGGCCATGAAGACCTTGTCCAGACGCTTTTCGATGGTCTTGAGCCGCTCGAACTCGCCGGGAAAATCAAAGACCGGCTCGGTGCCGAACATCGCGCCAGCGACGATGACTGCGCCCATCGACACCACCAGACCCAGCTTGGCCAATACGCTGGGATCGGCGGCTTTCCACGACGGCCGCACCACCAACGCACCGACGACCACACCAGTCAGAAGACCGCCAAAGTGGCAGGCGAGGTCGATGCCCTTGATCTGAAAGCCGATCAAGAAGTTGAGCCCGACGAAGGTCAGGAGGCTGCGGCGCATCTCGAGGACCGCTGTCATCGGAATGTGCCGTCGCCCGATGAGCATCACGCCGCCCAGCATGCCGTAGACGCCAAACACCGCCCCCGAGGCGCCGGCGGACACGATCTGCGGGTTCCACAACAGGCTCACCAGGCTGCCGCCGAGCCCGGCCACCAGATAAGACGCCAAAAAGGGCAGATTGCCGACGAGCCGCTCGACAAATCGGCCCATTTGCCACAGCACCACCATGTTCATCAGCAGGTGGAGGATGCCGATGTGCAGGAACATCGACGACGCGAGACGCCACCATTGGCCGTTGGTGGTGAGCGGCCCGTAGTTGGCGCCGAAGCGGATGAGGTCGGTGGTGAGCGGCTGCGTCGGTGAGACGCCGATGAGGACCAGCACGCCGAAGACGGCGATGTTGGCGCCGATCAGCGTCGGGGTGACCCACACATGCGGCGTGCGGCGCCGCATCTCGGCGGCAAAGGCCCCCAGCTCGGCGTCACCGGGTCGTTCTCGTCGCTGTTGGCTGGCTACGTCCAAGAGATCTCGAAATAAAGTGTGACCGACTCGGCGCTTTCGGCTTCTGAAGAAACGAAGTCCATGACCAGATTGCGGGCGCCAGCGCGGGTCAGGACCATGTCGGCAAAGCCGAGGCAGATGCCTTGAAACCAGTCGACGAGCGGGCGCGGAATCTGTCGCTTCGACAGGCGCATGGTGCGGGTGCCGATGAGCACGGCCTCGCCGCCGCCGAAATTGAAATAGTGGTCGGAGGCGGCGGGCAGACGGCGCACGACCTCCTCGGGTGACGGGGCACCGAGAAAGATCTTCTGCAGCGCACCGAGGTCGCGCTCACCCTGCCAGCGGGCGTTGGCGAACATGTAGTCGCGGAGTGTCTGGTCGGCCAGCCGCGCGGCGGCGTTGGCCACGGCCAGCACCGGCAAGGCTTCGTACCACTCCGACGCCAGCAACGTCCCGCCTAGCAGGCCCGCCACATCAGCGGGAAGAACCTCGATCAGCGACGGCAAACCACCCGGCAGCCGCAGCGCGGCAAAGTCGCGTAGGCCCTGGTAAACGAGCCCGCGCGCCAAGAATCCGTGTTCGGTGGGCGACGGGATCTCGCAGCTCGCTTCGCTCTGCACCCGTCAGCTTTATCACGGCTGACCCAAACGGTCACAACTCGCTACCTCGTCAAATCTGGTAAAAGTCGCCTTCATGAACCTCAAAGATTTGAAGATCATCATCACGGGTGGGGCCCAGGGCATGGGCGCGTATTTTGCGCGCGCGCTTCTCGAGGCCGGCGCCTCCGTCGCTGCGGGCGATGTGAACGAAGCGGGCCTGGCCGAGCTGCCGGCTGGCGTTCACCGTCGCAAGCTCAACGTGGCAGACGAGGGCGAAGTCCAGTCGTTCGTCGCCTGGGCCGCTGACGCCATGGGCGGCGTCAACGCGCTCATCAACAACGCCGGCATCTTGCGCGATGGCCTGTTGGTCAAGAAAGACAAGACCACCGGCCAGGTGACCCGTTTGTCGACGGAGCAGTGGAATGCGGTCCTCAGCGTCAACCTGACCGGCGCGACGTTCATGGTCCGCGAAGTGGTGGCGACGATGGCCGAAAAAGGCTTCCGCCCTGGCGTCATCGTCAACATGTCGTCCATTGCCCGTCACGGCAACCGCGGCCAGTCGAACTATGTCGCCGCCAAGAGTGCCCTGGCAGCCAACACGGTCACCTGGTCCAAAGAATTTGCCGCCTTCGGCATCCGCGTCGGTGCCGTCGCCCCCGGCATGATCGAAACGCCCATGACCCAGGGTATGAACCAAAAAGCGCGCGACGCCCTCATCGCCGCCATCCCCGTCGGACGCGTTGGCGTCCCCGAGGACATCTGGCTAGCGGTCAAGTTCGTCCTGGAATGCGACTACTTCAACGGTCGCACCATCGACGTCGACGGTGGCCTGAGCATGTAAAGAAACGCGGGCGGGGATCAGCATCTCCGCCCGCGGCAGGAATCCGTAGCGCAGCGTGGGTTGTGCCCACGCGTAGCGTCGGAGGTTCGGAACCCTCTTAGGGTTCCGAGCAACAATCAATAGCCGGAAAGCTCGCGGTGAGCGTTGCCGTTCTCGTCGTAGCACTTGTCGATGTTGCTGTGGCAGCTCGACGAGGAGCTGGACACGGAGCCGCACTTTTTGCCCGACTTGGCCGTACAGATGTCCTGGCCTTTGTTGCGATCCGCAAACGAGTCGCCGCCGCCTTTGCCGACGCACACGTAGACGTCGTTGGGGGCGCCGTCGTAGCGGAAACATTTGGCGTCAGCGACGTTGGAGATGCCGAACAACAGGCCGAGAGCGAGTAGGGTCTTCATGGGGTCGATCCTCCTTGGGGATGTGACGAACATACGGGTCGCCGCGCAAAATCTTTTGCGGACCCCATCGGTCCTGCTACGAATTGGAGATGCCGAAGCCCCACCGCATCTTCCCGCATCTCCACCCCGAAGAGCTGGCCCCAGGCGTGTGGCGCGTCGTCGGCTCGTTGGCGATGCCGCTCAAGCGCAACATGATCGTCTATCGCCTCAGCGATGGGACGTTGCTCTTGTACAGCGTGGTGGCCATGGACGACGAGGGCCTGGCGGCGCTCGAAAAGCTCGGTCGCCCGTCGGTGATGGTGGTGCCGCATACCTTCCATGGCATGGATGCGGCGTTCTACAAAGCGCGCTATCCGGACATCCAAGTCGTCGGCCCAACCGAGGTCGAGGGGCGCCATCCGCAGCTCCGCTTCGCCTCGCCGTCATCGCATCGACTCGACGGCGTCACCTTCCATTCCGTCCCCGGCACCAAGTGCGGCGAGGTGGCCATGGAGCTGGCCTTGTCGACGGGCGGCAAGGCCCTGGTGTTCACCGATCTCGTCGGTGAGAAGGAGGGCAAAGGCAATCTGGTCATGAAGATTCTCGGCCCTCCCGGCGGCAGCGGCGTGGCCCGCATCGTCAAATGGCGTCAGATCACCGACAAACAAAAGGTCCGCGGCTTCCTCGAACAGATGGCCAAAATCCCGTCGCTGGAGCTCATCATCGGCTGTCACGGCGGCCCGGTACAAGCCGACTGCAATCGCTGGATGGAGTCAGCCGCAGCCGGCGTCTAAAGTCGTGCTCGATGCGCGCGGTGGTGATCGCCGATCGCTTCCGTTTTTACGGGAGGTGGGAGTAGGGGAGCACAGAGGGAAATGTTCCTGGCGCGGGCTCTGCGTTCGGGATTTGTGATTTTCGTCCGATCTGAACCCATTCCATTCCGGCTCCCAAACTCCCCCCTCCTGTGAAAAAGGAAGCGTCTCACACGGAAGCCGCCGATCGGTCTAGGCACCGTCGGGGCCGAGGGGCGGGATGTCGATCGGTTGGCGGATGGCGTACTCGATGCAGGCCGGGATGTAGGCGGTCGGGATGCCGCGCCAGAAGACGATCCAGTCGGGGCTGCGGTGGATGCCGTCGGCGAGCTTGCCGTACCATTCGCAGATCGGGTTTTGCGGTCGCGCGCGCCAGAACAGCGACGAGTGCTCGGCGGCCAATTGATCCCAGAGCTCGCGACCGAGGCCTTCGCCCTGGGCCTCGCGGTCGACGGCGAATTTGCTCATGTACTGGCCGAGCTCGGTGTGGATGAGGATCGCCGCGCCGCGGTAGTTCTCGACGAGGTAGACCTGGGACACCGGGCGCGAAAAGAAAGCGTCGGCCGGCGGGCGGCCAAAGGCCGATGCCAGCAGCTGCCGTAGGCGATCAGGATCGAGCTCGGCCAGCGTCGAGTGTCGGCTCAACAGCGCGCCGCGACGGAGAAGCGTTCCGGCGCCTTTGACGGTGAAGAGCTCGCGTAAGAGATTCAGCGGCGAGGTGATGGCCACGAGCAGCTTGTGCGGCACCAGCTCGTACACCAGGCGCCGCGACTGCACCACCATGGCGCGCTCTTTCGGCGACAGCTCCTTCGAGGACAACAGCGACGAGTAATCGGCGGTCAGGTTGACGATGGGCAACAGCGCACCGCGCTGGCGAAGACCACCTGGCCGATGCAGAAACAGAAGCTTGCGGGTGGCAAGGCCGGTCAAGAGCTGGCCCAGCTTGGCGAAGCGCTCGTCGACGGCGGGCGCTTGCTTGGCGGTGGCGATGGTCTCCGGACGGTTGTCGGGCAGGCCGAAAGTCAGGATGGGGATGCTGCCGGCGCGGGCGGCGCGGGTGATGGCCGCGGCGTCGTCAGCGACGAGCTCGGCCTGCACGCCTTCGCGTTCGAGACGGCGGCGGATACGGGCACCGTGATCCGGCGCGTCGGTGGGCTCGAAAAGACCAAGGACCACCACCGGCGAGAGGCCGAGCTGCGACAGAAAGCGCAGATGCAGGACCACGGCCTCGGTGGCATGGCGGGCGACGTTGGCGTCGACGGAGATGGCGGCGAATTGCTCTTTGGGCTCGGCGCGGAAGAGCGAGAGGTAGAACTCGGCTTCGGAGCGTTTGCCGACCGATTCCAGGAAGCGGAGGACGATGTCAGCGGGATCCATGCGGGTCTTTCTGCGGCAAGGTCGAAGTCGGAGGCGGCTGCAACATGGAGGCAAACGCGTCGCGCGCAGCGACGAGATCGGCGCGCGAGACATGTTCGTTGGCGGCGTGGGCGACACCGATATCGCCGGGCCCGTACACCACGGCGTCGATGCCGCGTTCGGCGAGCAACGCCGCCTCGGTCCAGAAGCCGAGATCGATGGGATGGTCGACCAAAGAGCCAAACAGCGGCCGGAACGACGGCAGATCGGCCGTCGAGAACGGCGGATTGGAGATCATGATCCGGGTGGTCGCCAACGGGGCCGCCTGCTGGATCAGCGCCGCCAGCTCCTCGCGCACCCGACCGAGCTCGACTCCTGGCGGCGGGCGTACCGAAGCCCGCAAGGTCGCGCGTGCGGGGACGATGTTGAAGACGCCGCCGCCGTCTATCCCGGCGATGTTGGTACACATTCCGGCAAAGCCTTCCGGTCCGGCTTTGCGGCGTGCCCGACCCCAATCGTAGATCGCCGCGCCCACACAGCTCAGCTCGCCGACGGGAGCCGGCAGCTCGTCGGCGCGCGACGAATGGGCGCCGGTGCCGACGCGATCGACCTCCAGCGCCAGGATGCCGCGATGGCGCGTGCCGAGCTTGCAGCCGGTGGGCTCACAGACGACGGCATGGGTGATGCCGCCAAGCAGCGTCGGGGAGTCGACCATCCAGCGCATGCAGCTCGAGGTGCGTTCCTCGTCGCCGGAAAAGACGATGAGCACGTCGCGCGGACGGATGCCGCTGGCGGTGAGCTTTTCGAGCGCGGACAAGATGGCGGCGATGGCTCCCTTGGTGTCGGCGGCGCCCAGCCCGTAAAACACGCCATTCTCCTCGCGGAGCTGCCAAGGCGACGACGACCAACCGCCTTCGCCCTCGGCCACGGTGGGCACGGTGTCGAGATGCGCATTGATGAGCAGCGACGGGCGACCCCAGCGCGCGATGACCACCGCGCCCATTCCGATCCCGTCCGGCCGCGGCACCTCATGCAAGTCCAGCTGGTCGGGAGCGTGCACGGCGAGCGCCGCATGCAACAGGCGCCCAAGCGCGAGCTCGTCGCCACCCGGATTCTGCGTCGGAGCCGCGACCAGGCGGGCCAGAATGTCTTCTATCTTTGACGGCGTAGTGGGCATCGACATGCGCGCCGACTATAGTCGAGCCCACCATGCGGGTGGTGTCACTGATCGCGTCTGCGACCGAAATTGTCTGCGCTCTCGGCGCCGAGTCGCAGTTGGTCGGCCGCTCGCACGAGTGCGACTTTCCGCCGTCGGTGAAGGCATTACCAACGGTGACCGTGACGCGCTTTGCGACGGGCGGGTCCAGCGCCGACATCGATACCGCGGTCAAGGCCAGCCTCAGCAGTGGATCGAGCCTGTACACCGTCGACGCGGTGATGCTGGAGGCGCTCCGGCCCGACCTCGTCATCACCCAAGACCAGTGCGAGGTCTGCGCGGTGAGCCTGAGCGATGTCGAGAAAGCCTGCACGGTGCTGACGTCGCGGCCGCAGATCGTGACCCTCTTGCCCAATGCGCTGGAAGACATCTTCACCGATATTGCCAAGGTCGCCGCCGCGCTCGGCCTCGTCGATGCGCTGGGTGCACGTCTTCGTCATCGCCTGGAGACGCTGACCACCAGCCTCGCGGGGCCCTCTCCGACGGTGGCCTGCATCGAATGGCTGGAGCCGCTCATGGCCGCGGGCAACTGGATGCCGACGCTGGTCGCGCTGGCAGGCGGCAAGAATCTCTTCGGCCAGGCCGGCGTGCACTCGCCGTGGATGACCTGGGAGGCGCTGGTCGCCGCCGATCCAGAGGTCATCGTGGTCATGCCGTGTGGCTTCGACATCGGCCGCACCATCGAGGAAAGGCATCTGTTGGAGGCCCATCCGGCCTGGTCGCAGCTACGCGCTGTCAAGGCCGGGCGCGTCGCCGTCGTCGACGGCAACCAATATTTCAACCGGCCGGGCCCACGCGTCGTCGAGTCGCTGGAGATCTTGGCCGAGATTTTTCATGGCCAGGATCACGGCCACCGCGGCCGAGGCTGGGTGCCACTTTCGGTGTAGACTGCGCGCCACATGCGCCCTATCAGCGACGTAGCCGCCGATCTTGGTTTGACGCCTGACGACATCATTCCCTGGGGGCCCGGAGCCGCCAAAGTCAAAGCCGAGGTCGCGCTCAGGCCCGATCCGGCCAAGGCGCGTCTGGTGCTGGTGTCGGCAATCAACCCGACGCCAGCCGGCGAAGGCAAGACCACCTGTTCCATCGGCCTCACCCAGGCCGCGCGTCTCAACGGCGTCAAGGCGATGTGCGCGCTACGTGAGCCGTCGCTGGGTCCGGTGTTCGGCCAAAAAGGCGGCGGTACCGGCGGTGGCCGCGCCCAGCTCGTGCGGTCGGAGCGCATCAACCTGCACTTCACAGGCGATCTCCACGCGGTGACCTCGGCGCACAATCTCCTCGCCGCACTCGTCGACAACGAGCTCTATCACCACGCCAACCCGCGCCTCGACAGCCGGCAGGTCACCTGGCGCCGCGTCATGGACATGAACGATCGCTTCCTGCGCCGCACGGTGATCGGCCTTGGTGGCAAGGCGTTCGGCGTGCCGCGCGAAGACGGCTTCGACATCACCGCAGCGTCGGAGGTGATGGCCATTTTGTGCCTGGCCACCGACTACATCGATCTCAAACGGCGTCTCGGCAACATCATCGTCGGATTTTCGCGCGAAGGCGAGCCGGTCTATGCCCGCGATCTCGGTGCCGAAAAGCCGATGTCGGCGCTGCTGGCCGACGCGCTCCAGCCGAATCTGGTGCAGACCATCGAAGGCGCGCCGGCCCTCGTGCATGGCGGGCCGTTCGGCAACATCGCGCACGGCTGCAATAGCCTGATTGCCACCCGACTTGCCATACGGCGCTCCGAAGTCGTCTTTACCGAGGCTGGCTTCGGCTTCGATCTCGGCGCGGAAAAGTTCCTCGACATCAAGTGCCGCACCGGCGGGATCTTTCCGCATGCGGTGGTGTTGGTCGCGACGCTGCGCGCCCTCAAATATCACGGCGGGGTGCCGGCCAAGGAGTCAGGTGCCGAGAACGTCGCGGCGCTCGATCGCGGCATGGACAATCTGCGCAAGCACATCGAGAGCGTGCGCGGCTTTGGCCTCGAGCCGGTGGTAGCGCTCAATTTGCGTCAGGGTGATACGACCACCGAGCTCGACCGCGTCCGAGCCACGCTCAGCGACGAGAAAGTCGAGTCGGGCCTGTGCGATATCTTCGTCAAAGGCGGCGAAGGTGCACGCGAGCTCGCCGAGCGTGTGGTCCAAAAAGCGCGCCAGGCGATTGACCCGCCAGTGCCGAAATTCACCTATGAGCTGAGTGATTCGCCCGAAGAAAAGATCCGCAAGGTCGCCCGCGCCATCTACGGCGCCGCCGACATCAGCCTGTCAGCGACGGCAAAGACGCAGCTGGCCCGCGCCGTCAAGCTGGGGCTCGGGGAGGCGCCGGTGTGCATCGCCAAGACCCATCTGTCGCTCTCCGACGACGACAAGCGGGTCGGTCGCCCGCGTGACTTCGTGATGGCCGTGCGCGAGGTGCGCATCTCCGCTGGCGCCGGCTTCTTGGTCCCGCTCACCGGCGAAATTCTGACCATGCCGGGCCTACCCAAAGTGCCGCAGGCGCTGGAGATCGACGTGCTCCCCGACGGCAGCATCATCAACGTGCACTGAGTTTGTGACGGTCAGCGGCCGAACGGATCCATCAGATCTTTGCGCTGTTTGTCGGAGCTGCTGCCGCTGGTGGCGCGCTCGAGGACCACGGCCAGGTTGGTGCTGACACCGGGCGTGATGGTGATGAGCTTTCGGTAGGGACGATATTTGGCTGCCGACACCGACAACACATGGGTGCCTTCCGGGAGCGAAAACGTGCCGTGATTGGCGGCCCGTGACGCCAGTGCACCGTCGATGTCGATGCGAGCCGGCACGTTGACGGTGAGCTCGATGTGGCCCGGCGGTAGGGGTGCGACAGGGGCCACGGCGGCCGGAGGCGCAACGGGGGCCGCAACCACAACCGGTGGAGCGACGACCGGTATCCGTGGCGCGGCCACCTGGCGCGGCCAGAACTGGAACGCCACGCCAGCCACGGCCACGACCGCGACGGCCACCAGCGCCGTCGTGCGCCGCCCGGAGGGCGTGGCAGGCAGTGGAGTGACAGCAAGCGGCGTGACAGCTGGCGGCGTGACAGCAAGCGGCGTGACAGCAAGCGGCACGGCAGCGGCAGTTGCCGGCACCGGCGTCGGCGACGGCACACGCACCGACCCCGTCCCCGACATCCACACGGCATCGCCAACCCCTGTCGGCAGCGACCCACGCAGCGCGTGCAAGGTCGCCAGCACTTTACTGAGCGGCGGCCGCTGCATGGCGTCTTTCTCCATCATCGCCAACAGCAGCTCCGACAGCGCGTCGGGGATGTCCGGCCAGGCCTCCTTGGGCGACGGTGGCACGTTGTACAGATGCATGTGGATCACGTCGAGGCTCGACTCGGCCACGAACGGCAGCTTGCCCGTGAACAGCTCGTACGCGCTCACGCCCAGCGAATAGATATCGGCGGCATGCGTGACCGGCTGGCCGCGCGCCTGCTCCGGCGACATGTAGAGCGGCGTGCCGAGCCAGGCCCCTTCCTGCGTCGTGGCCGGCGCGTGGCCGTCGGGTCTGAGCAGCTTGGCGATGCCGAAGTCGAGCAGCTTGACCATCGAGCGACCCCGCTGCTCGACGATGAAGATGTTCTCCGGCTTCAGATCGCGATGAACGATGGCATGTTCGTGCGCAGCGTCGAGCGCTTCGCCCACTTGTAGCAAGATCTCGATGGCGTCGGCGCTCGGGACGCGGCCTTTTTCGATGCGCTCGGCCAGCGTTTTTCCGGCCAGCCATTCCATGACCAAAAACGAGCGCCCGTCGGGCAGCGCGCCAAAGGTGAAGATGTCGACGATGTTGGGGTGGCCGATGCGGTTGACCGCGCGGGCCTCCCTGACGAAACGCTCGACGACGACCGGATCCGCACACAGCGACGCATTCATCACTTTGACGGCGGCGCGTTTTCCGATGACCGGATGGATCGCCGAGTAGACGACCCCCATGCCGCCCTCGCCTACCTTCTCGACGATCTGGTAGTCACCGACGGCAGTGCCGGCGGGTAGCGGCGTGGTGTCGCGGCTGGGTGCGCCGGAGCCCGAGGGGCTGGTGCGTCTGAACTGCTTGATCGTGCGGACGCGACGAAGCGTGGAGGAGCTGGGCTTTTTGCCACCACCGGATCCCGACCCGCTATCTGATCCCCCACCTGTCACCAGAGCAGGATCGCATTTTCAATCTCCCGGTTCAATCGCATCGGTCGGTCGTTTTGCGCTACGGTAGGAATGCGATGCGTCTGGTTATTGCGAGCCTGGTATTCGCGTTATTTGCGCAAACCCCCTCTCATGCCGCCAAACCCACGGCGGATGAGCTGAAGGCGCGCGCCCTCTACGACGACGCTGTGCAGCGCTATGATTTGGCCGAATATGACAAGGCTATCGAGGAGTTCAAGCAGGTTTATTTGATGACCAATCGGCCAGAATTGCTCTTCAATCTGGCCCAATCGCATCGCGCAAAACACGACCAAGAGACGGCCCTGCATTTTTACCAAACGTATCTGAAGCTCAAACCGGAGGCCCCCAATCGCCTCGAAGTACGCGCATTCATCGTCGAGCTCGAAAAGGCGCTGCACGAGCGCGACATCGTCCGGCCGACCGAAAAGCCGCCAGAGTCAGCACACGTCGAGCCGTTGATCGAGGCGCCCAAGGTGGCGGCACCGCCGCTCAGGTTCAACGGTCCTCCTCCACAACCGCCGTTCTTCAAGACCCCACGCGGCAAAGCAGTCATCGCGATGATGGCCGTTTCGGCGGTGTCGTTGTTCAGCGCCGCCGCAGCAGGCAGTGTGGCCATCTCCCGTCGTGGCAGCTACGACGACAGCTGCAGCCTCGGCGCCTGCAACCCAGCGTTGTTTTCCGAGGGACATTCGGTCGCCGTCGTCACCGACGTGTTGATCGCCGTTGGCGCCGCCACCGCATTGACCGCGGTCCTCGTCGCTGTGACCCGCCCCAAGTCGGCTCGCGCGCGTGATCTGGCGTCGCTCCAGGTCAGGTTCTGATGCGACTTTGGCCGATGGTGATCTTCGCCGCCGGTTGTACGGCGTGGTTCGGCAGCCCGCGTGAGAGCGCGGATCTGTCCGGCGTCGATCTGGCTGGCATCGATCTATCCGTGGATCTGGCCGGCGCCGATCTGGCCCTCCCCGTCGACTTCAACGGCGCCGATCTGGCCGGCTATCGCTGGTCCCCGCAGGCGAGCCAGACCACCGCCAACCTGCGCGGTCTGTGGGGCTGCTCCGCCACCGACGTTCATGTTGTCGGCGCGGGCGTCATGTTGCACCTCGAATCCGGCGCCTGGACCAAGACCACCTCACCAGGCGCCGCGGCCACCTTCAACGCCGTCTCCGGAAACAACTGCTCCAACGTGTATGCCGCCGGCATGGGCGGCCTCGTCTACTACAGCACCGGCAACAACGTGTGGTCGCAGCTGAGCTCCATGACGGCGCAGAATCTGTGGGGCATGTGGGGCAGTCGCACGTCGCTGGCGTTGGTCGCGTCGGGGGACGGCGTCGTCGAGACCTCCACCGGCGGCGGCGCCTGGGCCGTCGCCACGCCGACACCGGCCACGCACGCGGCAGTCGACGGAGCCAACACGTTGGTGTGGTTGGTCGGCTCGGGTGGCCAAGCCTTCGTGTCGACGGACAGCGGCGCCAGCTTCAAGGACAAGAGCATGAAGTTCGGCAGCACCGACCTCTATGGCGTCTGGGTCTCGAGCGACGAGGCAACGGTCTACTTCGTCGGAGACACGGGCCATGCCTGGCGTTCCAACGGCAGCGCCGCCGTCAAAAGCATGACCCTGCCCACCACCACTCGGCTGCGCTCGGTCTGGTCGCCCGATAGCACCGAGATCTTCGTCGTCGGTGACGGCGGCCTCATCCTGCACTCGCTCGACGCAGGCATGACCTGGATGGCCGAAAACAGCCGGGTCCAATCTGATCTTTGGAAAGTGTGGGGAACCGCCACCAACAACCTGTTCGTCGTCGGTGACGGTGGAGTGATCTTGAAACGCTGATTACGGGTGGAGCGAAAGCTTCTGTGCGGCGGCGTAGCGGCCGGCGACGTCTTCCCAGTTGAAGATGTTCCACAGCGCGTCGAAGAACTTGGCCTTCTCGTTCACATACTGCAGATAAAAGGCGTGCTCCCAGGCGTCCATCACCAAGATCGGCACCGACGCGGTCGGCGACTCCGACTGGTGATCGTAGATCTGCGAGATGATGAGGCGCTTGCCGAGCGGCTCCCAGGCCACCGCGGCCCAGCCCGAACCCATCACGCCGGCAGCGGCCGCATTGAAGTGCGCCTTGAAGCTGTCGAAATCGCCGAAATCGCGATTGATGGCCTCGGCGAGGGCACCGGTCGGCTGCCCGCCGCCCTTGGGCGACAGGTTCTTCCAAAAGATGGAGTGCATGATGTGGCCCGACACATGGAACCCGAGCTGCTTCTCGAGGAGCGGCAGCTTGGCGAAGTCCTTCTTGGCGCGCGCGTCGGCGAGCTGCTCGAGGACGGTGTTGGCGCCTTTGACGTACGCCGCATGGTGCTTCGAGTGGTGCAGCTCCATGATGCGCGCCGAGATGTGCGGCTCGAGGGCACTGTAGTCGTAGCCGAGCTCAGGCAGGGTGTAGGTCATGAGGAATACCTCTTGGGTGGGCTGGTTGGTGAAAACTGTCCTGCGTTTGTAAACACAAGGCGGCTCGTGCGCAAGCGCTAGGCTTTCAGAAGCTTGCCGAGCGCGGTCTCGAGGTCGGGATCGCCGAACCCAAAACCGCCGTCGAGAAGTCGGCGTGGAACAGCGGCGATTCCGCCGAGGAGCACCGTCTCGCCCATCTCGCCGAACAGCGCCTTGACCGCCAGACGCGGCAACGGCACGAACGCCGGCCGTCCCAGCACCCGCCCGAGCGCACGCGCAAAATCGCCCTGCGAGACCCGCTGCGGCGCCACGACATTGACCGGCCCGATAAATTTATCGTCGCTGATGAGTCGCCAGAGCGCACTCACTGCGTCGTCGATAGTCACCCAGGGAAACGGCTGCTTGCCGCCGCCGATGGGTCCACCGAGCCCCGCGCGAAACGGTGTCAGCATGCGTGCCAGCGCGCCCCCGTCGGGGCTCAGCACCACCGCCAAGCGCGGATGCACCACACGAATGCCCACCGCCGCCTTGGCCGCCGCCTCCCACGCGACGCAGACGCGCGCCAAGAAGTCGTCGCCCGCCGGCGCGCTCTCGTCGACAGCGTCTTCCACACGTCCTCGCCCGCCGTAATAGCCGACGGCAGAGGCACTCACGAGGACGCTCGGCTTGTTCGTCAACCGCGCCAGCGTATCGGCCAACAGCGACGTGCCCTTGGTCCGGCTTTCTTCGATGCGGCGCTTGCGTTCGTCGGTCCAGCGCCCGTCGCCGACATTCTCGCCGGCCAGATGCACCACGGCATCGAAGCCTTCCAGCGCCGCTGCATCGAGCACGCCGCGATCTGGATCCCAGCTCAGCTCGCCGGTATTCGGCGTACGCCGCACGAGCCGCACCACAGAATGCGCTGCAGTGGGCTCAGCCTCGAGAAATTTCCCCAGTCGGGCGCCGATCAACCCCGACGCCCCAGTCATCAGGACGCGCATTTACCGGCCTCAGGGAACCAAGAGCACTTTGCCCTTGGCCTTCCGGTCATGGATGTAATGGTGAGCGGCCGCAGCCTCGGAGAACGGGAAGGTGCGGTCGACATACGGCTTGATCTCGCCACGCAGATACATCTCCGTCAGCGCCTTGAACTGCGGCAACAAGAGATCCACGCGGTCGAACAGATGTCCCATGTTGACGCCGGAGATCGTCTTGTTGTCGTTCATCAGCTTCATCGGGTTCCACCACTTCATCTGCAACAGCCGATAGATGGCTTTGAACAGGTTGCGCGTCTTGCCCGCCGTCGCTGCGCTGAACCCAAACGCCACCAGGCGCCCGCCCGGCCCGAGTAGGTTGTAGCCATCGGTCCACGACGGCCCACCGACGGGATCGAGGACCAGATCGACGCCGTGAAACTTGTCGTCGGGGATGCCCATCGACTTCAACACCTCGCGCACGGCCTGCTTCAACGCCTCGCCGGACAGCGCCGAATCGAGGGGATACTGACAGCCTTCCGCCCGCAAAAAGTCGTGCTTCGACGGCGACGCGGTCCCGATCACGATGCACTTCTTGGTCTTGGCCAGCTGCAGCGCGGCGAGGCCGACACCGCCGGCAGCCGAGTGCAGAAGGATGATCGACCCCTCCCGCAAGTAGCCCGTGTAGAACATCATGTGATGCGCCGTCAGATACACGACGGGCAACGCCGCCGCCTCCTCGAACGACATCGCATCCGGCATGTGCAGGATGTTCGTCGCCGGCAGCACCACGACGTCAGAGTACCCGCCGAAGCGCGGCATGGCGAACACGCGGTCGCCGACCTTCACATTGTCGACGCCAGCACCCACCTGGTCGACGATACCGGACACCTCGTAGCCGACCACGCAAGGAATCTTGGGCGCGTCGGGATACATGCCTTGCCTAGCCGACAGATCCGCAAAATTGATCCCCGATGCCTTCACCCTGACGCGCGCCTGGTTGGGCCCCGCCTCTGGATCGGCCGCTTCTTGGACTTTCAAGACTTCGGGGGCGCCTGCCGAGGTGATCCAGATCTGTCTCATGGTTTGGGATACTATCCTCCGTCGTGAGCGACACCAAGCGCCGGAAGCTGAGAACGTTCCCGAATCTGGAAGCTGCTGATTTTCAGCACCCCGACGACGTCGTGGCCACCGACGCGCTCCGGAGCATTCCGGGCATGGACCTCGTGGTCTCGAAGGTCATGGAGTACGGCTTCGAGCGGCTTTACTACCTCGAGAACATCGCCGGCAACGTGCGCGTGACCAAGAACATGTTCCCGCGACTGCACAAAAGCCTCACCTGGGGCTGCCAGATCTTGGGCGTCGACGAGCCGGAGCTCTACATCACCGTCGACCCCGTGCCCAATGCGTTCACCTACGGGCACACGCGGCCGTTCATCGTCATGACCTCGGGCCTGGTCGACATGCTCGACGATCAAGAGCGCTTTTTCGTCCTGGCGCACGAGCTCGGCCACATCAAGACCAAGCATGTCCTCTACACGGTGCTGGCGCGCAACATCGCCGCCATCATGAGCCTGATTGGGCAAATGACGCTCGGCATTGGGGCCCTCCTCGGGCAAGGCCTGGTCCTTGGCCTCTACGAGTGGTTCCGCAAAGCCGAGCTGACGGCCGATCGCGCAGGCCTACTTTGCGTCCAGGACATGGATCCTTGCATCCGCACGTTCATGAAGCTCGCTGGCGGCGCCAGTCGGCTGCATCAAGAGATGGATCAGTCGGAGTTCATCCGTCAGATCCGCGCTTACGAAGACACCGACCGCTCGACGCTGAACAAAGCCTACAAGATCCTGTTGACGCTATACCGCACCCACCCGTTCCCGATCTTGCGCGCCAAAGAGCTCGACCTCTGGCACACCACCGGCTACCGCGATCTGGCTGGTCCAGCAGGCCTACTCGGCGACGGTAAATAGCCGCGCGGCAAGACGTTTGGCGCGGGCACGTAGAGTCGTCGACCAGGAGGAACCATGGGTGCGGACTACGTGATCGAGCTCGAGTGCCGGCGAAAGGCACTGCTGACGACCCAGGGCTCAGCGCCAGCCTCGAGACGTCGCTGTTCGTCGACGGCTAGGTCTGGGGTAAGGCTTTTTCAGATATGGAAGCGCGAGATCAAGAGATCAAAAGGACCTCTTTGATCTCTTGATCTCGTTCTTCCATTTCTGATGGAAGCGCCGCGAGACTAGGCCTGGGCCGTGTGGGCGACGAGGCCGCGGGCATGATCGAGCACGGTGTTGGCGTGGTCGGCGAGCTCGGTGCTGCCGGGGCCGAGTTGCACCAGGCCAGCGTCGAGTGGCGCCGACAAAAGGGCGCGGGCGGCCTCGTGCACGCTCGGCGTCGCTGATTTGTCGACGGCAAGTGCCTTCAAGTGGTCCATGTAGCTGCGGCCGTAACTGTCGTCGAGGGCGACGGCCAGGACGGCGTTGAGGGCCATGCCGGCGGCACGGCGGGCACCGGTGAGGCCAGCGCGGTGTGATTTTTTGACGAGGGCTTCGCTGGCGCGGGCAAGCTCGACCTCGGCGGCTTTGAGCCAATCGGTCGGGGACAGGCGATAGAGCCAGTGATCGGGATCCACAGCGGGCATGCGGATAGGATATGCTTTCACGAGACGCCTGACATGTCCGCCGACGAGCATCTGAGGTTGTTCGCCCATCTGTTGGGCCGCCACGAGGCCAGCCTGGATCTGGGGCGCGCGGCGCTGCTGTTGGCCGAGCCGGAATACCCGTCGCTGGACATTCCGGCGTCGCTGCTCGAGCTCGACACCTTGGCCGCCGAAGCGCGGCTCAAGCTCGGCTACACGCCGTCGCTGGAGGCGCTGTCGGGGTGGCTGCACGACGAGGCCGGCTTTCATGGCAACCGCGACGACTACTACGACGCCCGCAACAGCTTCCTCAACGAAGTGTTGGTCCGTCGCACCGGCATCCCCATCAGCCTGGCGGTGATCCACATGGAGGTCGCACGACGCCTGGAAGTGACGGCCGAAGGCGTGTCGTTTCCCGGCCATTTTCTGGTGCGCGGCGACGGTAAAGTCTACATCGACCCGTTTACCGGCCGGGCTTGTACCGCGGTCGATCTGCGGCGGCTGTATGCGCGGGCCACCGGCCAAGATCGCACGCCGGACGAGTCGGCTTACGAGCTCGCCGGTAAGACCCAGATCTTGTTGCGCATGCTGAACAATCTGCGCGGCATCTACGCCGCCGCCAATGACGGGCCGCGTCTGCGCCTGTGCCTCGATCGCGTGCAGATTTTGACCACCGCGCAGAAGTCAGCGCCCAAAGCAGGGGCACCGCGCCGGCCGGTGATTCGGTCGAATTGATGCAGCGCCCGTCGGAGATTGAGCCTCGGGAATTAGAGCTGAGGCTGCAAAAAGGCGAGCCGACCTACCTCATCGACGTGCGTCAGCCTTGGGAGCACGAGCTCGTCAAGCTGCCGGATAGTCTCTTGGCGCCGCTCGATCGTTTGTCGTCGCTGGGTCCAACAATCAAGCCTCCCGAGGGCGCGCTGGTCGTCTGCTATTGCCATCATGGCGTGCGCAGCCTGCATGCGGCGGCGATGCTGTCGGCAGCGGGTCTCCCCGCGGTGTCTCTGGCCGGCGGCATCGACCGCTGGGCGACGGAGATCGACCCCAGCTTGGCGCATTACTGAGATGTTTGGTTGGTGGAAACGATATCGCGCGTCGCGCGGGCGGGTGCTGGCGGTGAAGTGGGGTTACAACCCCAATTCGTCGTCGCTGGGAGTCGACGTGACGTTCTTGCTGTTCGGCATGGCGGCGATCACTTTACTCACGCCGATCATCTCGTTCTTGATTCGCAGTCGACGAAAATCGCTCACGCCGCCTGGAGATGATTCACGATCTTGACCAGCTTCTCGCGAATCTTGAACTTGCGGCTGTAGATGGTGTTGGTGGTGACCCCGAGGCGGCGGGCCAGCTCTTCCGGCGAGCGCTCGGCGTGGAAGACCTCGTAGACGAAGGCGCGCTCATCCGGGGTCAAGCGGCCGAGAGCGGCCTGGGCCAACGCGGCCTCTTCCGAATCCTCGACGGTGTCGCGATATTCGATGCCCAGACTGGCGTGATCCTCGACGAGCTGGTCGAGCGGCGTGGTGTGCGCCTTTTGGCCGCGCAGGTGGTCGATGGTCGTGTTGGTGGCGACGAGGCCGATGAAGCTGGCGATGCGGAAGCCGCGCTCGGCGTCGTACTGGCGGAGCTTCTTCATGTCGTCGCGGAGCAGGGTCACCCAGACGTCGTTGCAGAGATCGTCGAGGTCGTCCGTCGAGAAGAGGGCGCCGTAGCGGCGAAGAACCTTGAGCACGCACGAGGTGATGAGGCGCTCGTAGCGGGTGACGAAGTCGGCCCACAGCGTCTGGCGCACGGCGCTAGAGGTGCGCGGCGACAACAGGCTGCGCAAAAGCTGGGTCTCTTCGACCGAGTTGCCCTTGCGCTGGTTGGGCGCTGGGGTGCAGGTCCTGGTGGTCTTGAGAGCGATCTTCATCGACATCGAGTTCGTCATCCGCATGGTCCGCATCGTCCTGTCTCCTGCCTTGTGCCTCACATACGGGGTAGGGTGGGCGGAGTGTTAACGCGATCGCAAAATCTTCCCGTCTTTCGTGAAACACCTTTAAAAACAGGAGATTACGATCTACAGACGAAGCTGGAAGCCCAGGGCCAGTAGGCCGTTGGGGGCCGTGCTGGAGGGGGCGTTGGGGGCGTAGAGGCCGTCTACGGCAAGGCCGCCTCGGACGGCTAGCCAGAGGGGCTGGGCGACTTTGAAGGCCAGGGTGCCGGTGAGCTCCAGGCGGAGGCCGTGGCCTTCGGCGCCTTCGACGCGGGTGTTGCCGAGGAGCATGGAGCCGGAAAAGAGCTGCCAGCCCAGAGCGAAGTCGGCGCGGAGGCCAAGCCAGGAGAGGGGCTGGTATTCGGCGCCGATGGTGCCGAGGAGAGCCACCCGGGTGAGGCTTTGTTCGGCGGGGCCGCTGCCGTCGCTGCCGTAGCCGACTTGGGCCGCTACGCCGAGATCGACAAAGCGCCAGACGCGGTAGTCGTAGCGTAGGTCTACGCCGTGGCTGAGGCCGGTGCGGCCGGCTGGCGAGGAGGTGAAGAGATAGGACAACTGGAGGACGTGGCGGCCAGAGCGGGCTGGCTCTTTCACCACGAACAACGTGCCTTCCTCGACGGGAACATCGCCGGAGGTGGCGACATAGCCGTCGTAGAAGCCGCGGCCGAAGGGGATCTTGTAGAGGTCCTGGCGGAAGGATTCGTCGAGTGCGCCGCGCGAGGCGACTTGGCGGGTGTGCCAGGAGGCGTCGGAGAGCTCGATGCGGCGCTGGGCGGATGGCCGGATTTCGGCCTCTTCATCACCGGAATTGCCGTCGGAATTGCCGTCGCTGCTGCGCGTCGAGCGCCGGACATAGTAAGTGCGGCGGGGCGACACGGCGACGTCGAAGGTGCCCGCGCGCTCTTTGTGTAGATCGCAGAGCCGAACGCCGCGCTCGTCCTCGATGTGAAAGCGGCCGCTCAGCGCGTTGCCGAAGTGCAAAAAGCGCGTGTGAGACTCGGCGCTACGCAGATCGAGGAGGGCGTGGTGGCGGTCGAGGGCCGGGGCGCGCGAGAAGACCTCGACGCGGGCCTCGGGGGCGCGGACGCGGGAATTGGCGGCGGCGAGAAAGGCGCGCAGCTCCGAATATTCGATGCGCCCGTCGCCGTTGACGTCGGCGGCGCCGGCGAGGCCCGAGCGCAGCTCGTGAGAGAGGATGCCGCCTTGGTAGCGGGACCACTCATGCGTCTCCTGGTCGCCGGAGGTGGCGACGATGACGCCGGCGCGGGGGTAATTCTCGAGCTGTTCCTCGGCCAGAAAGGCGCGCACTTTGGCGTCGCTGTGGCGGTCTTCTGTGGCATCGACGCGATCATCGACCCATTTGCGTTTGCCACCACGCGAATTGACCATGAAGTAGCTCTTACAGGCGTCGATGATGACGTGGACGAAGCGCGCTTTGGATGGCGCGATGACCTCGCGGAAGAGGTCGCCGCGGGTCAGCTTGCCGTCGTGGAGGTTGACGTAGCCTTGCCCGCCGGCGTCGACGTCGCCGTGGCCGGCGTAGACGAAGAACAGCTCGGGCTCGTCGCCACGCACGATGTCGGCGGCCATCTCGACATCGAAGGCGCGCAGCCGATTGAGGATGGAGGCGCGCTCGGGGACCTCGGCGGCGCGGGCGGCTTCGGGATGGAGACGGGTGGTTTCTTCGTCGGGGACGACGAACAACGCCGAGCGGTCGGCGAACAGCGACAACAGCTCCCAGGTCTTGACGCCGTCGTCGTCCGCGTAGCGCAGCGGTGCCACGCCGGGGTCGAGGCTGCGGTTCTGGGCGATGACGATGGCGTAGGTGCGGGTGCGGGCTTCGGCGATTCCGCCGAAGGCCAGCGACGCAGACAGCAGCGCCAACGTGACAGACCAGGTGCGCGACAAACCCGACATCCCCAACACTCCGCCCCGAAAAATTGGTTGAGCTATTCGACCACGAACGACAAGCCGCGCTGTAGCACGTCCTGCCGAGCGAGGGGAAGGCTTTCTGGCAACGGTCCAGCGGGGATCTTGGCGACGGCGGCCTCGACGTCGGCAGCGGTCACGGGCAGGTCGGAGAAGAGGGCATAGATGCGCACCGGGCCCGGCTCATGATTCACGCCGATGCGGATGGCGGAGCCGACCGGAGTCTCGCCCGTCTCCGTCGGTGCGGTGATGCTGCCTGAGTCGGGCGGGTGTGGCGCGTACCACTTGAGATCGCGCTTGCCGTCGACGCCGACCAGGAACAGGCGGGCGAACTTGCCGCGGTTGGAGACGGTGAGCTTGAGCTGAGCGTCTTTGCCGCAGCGGGCGTCGGTGGCGCCGTCGAGTGCCGACAGCGACGAGCCCGCGACGCAGAATGCGCGTAGGCCGGCCTGGCGCGTGGGCAGCGGATGATTGGTGCCACTCGACGAGAAGAGGTCGATGTCCTTGCCGCCCCGCGACTGAAACTCGGGCTTGGTCGGCGACAGCGACGGCAAGATCACGACGACGGCCACCGCAGCGCCGAGCGCGATGGTCAGGCCCGCGCCGCTCGGCGTCGACAGCCAGGCACCGAGACGGCCCAAGAGGCTCTTCGGCTTGGTCTCGGCCGAGGCCAAGTCCAACACCGCCGAGCCGATACGCTCGAGCTCAGCTGGCGCCGGAGTGAACGCAGCGTCGGGACCACCCGCCAGCATGCGCACGGCGCGCATGGCGAAATTGTACTGACCGCGGCAGTGACCACAGGCCTTGAGGTGGCCACGCAGCGACTCCCAGTCCTTGCCGGACAGGCTGTCGGTGACGACCTGATCGACCTTTGCCGACCAGTGGCCGGGCTTGTCGATGCAGTTTTTGTCGTCGGTGGTCATGATGATGTCCCTTGCGTGGCGTACGCTTCGAGGTACCCCATCTGATGCATGTAAGCCAAAAACCGCTCTCGCAACTTTTTCTCGAGGGTGCGCGCCTGCATGTGTGACAGCTGGCAGACCTGTCCCGACTCGACTTGCGACTTCTGCTCCTCGAAGCGGGCTTTGAAGAAGATACGGTCGCGTTCTTCGAGCCTTTCCACGAAGCCCGAATAAAGGGCGCCGAGCTCCTGGCGCAAAAGATCGTGCTCTGCCCCGCCATGCGACGCGCGCGGGCCCGAGGCCGACGCGGCGCTCGGCGCTTCTTCGCCGTCATAGACCTGCGCTTCCATGCCCATGCCTTCGTGCGCTTCGAGGAACGGGCTCATCGCCACCTCGCGACTGCGGGTCTCGTCGATGACGAGGTTGCGGGCGATGGCGAAGAGATAATTTTTGTACGAGTGAATGCCGTCATAGCCACGACGCGCCGACTCTTTGAAGGCGCGTGTGAAGGTCTCTTGCAACGCATTGTCGAGATCGAACGGCTCCGAGTAGCCGACGAAGCGCAAGGTTCGGTCGCGGCTCTGGAACGAGAAGCCCCGCGAGAGAAAATTTGCGACGACGGCCACATAGAATCGATAGACCTCCTCGAGGGCTTTACGCTCCCCAGAGCGAAATCGCTCCAGAAGCTCCCGCCGCTCGGTGAGCAGCGTCATCCCTCTTGGTCCTCTCTACTCATGTGGTTGGGCAAAGTGTTATCGGCCTCGTAATTTCTTACAAGATCATGCGTTTGAGGGCCGTTTGGACGGACCAGTCTATACTAAGTGCCCGTGTGGCCATTTAGCCGCAGAGCGTCAAACGCTTCCACTCCTCGCTCCATACCGCGGCCGCGTGGCTTTCGCCACGAACGGTTTGGCGGAATCGTCCAGCTCACCTGGCCGCGCGCGCTCGTTTTTGTCGATCGGGTGCGGGCCAAGCGGCTTGGTTATGGTGAGAGTCCGCTGTGGGTGGATGCGGTTGCTTCGGCTGATCATGCCGACCTCATCGACGAGCCTTTGGTGGCGCCGCTCGAGGCCCATCTGCAGCTGACCAATCGCTGTGACGCCGGCTGCCAGGGCTGTTACACCGGCGCGACGCCCGAGGGTGGGCGGCATGAGTGGGGGTTGGTCGAGTGGAAACGAGCGATCGACGTGCTGGCCGCGCGCGGGGTGTTTCATCTGGCGCTCGGTGGCGGTGAGTCGGCGTTGCTGCCGTGGTTGGGGGACATCGTCGACCATGCCCGCAGCGTCGGTGTGGTGCCCAACCTGACCACCAGTGGGCTTTATGACGACACGGTGTTGGCGCGGGTGGTGGAGCTGGCGCCGCGCTTTGGGCAGATCAACGTCAGCGTCGACGGCGTCGGCGAAGACGGCTATCGCGCCGTGCGCGGCATCGACGGCTTTGCGCGTGCGGACCGGGCGCTGCGGGCGTTGCGGCGCGTGGTCCGCCATGTGGGGATCAACGCCGTGGTGACCCGATCGAGCTACTCGACGCTGCCGGAGCTGTTTGCGTACGCGCGGCGCTTGCGGCTCAACGAGCTCGAGCTGTTGCGCTTCAAGCCGAGTGGGCGCGGCGTGCGCGTCTACGAACAGCTTCGCTGCACCGACGCGCAGCATCGGGCGCTGTTGCCGACCATCCTCGGTCTGGCGCGCAAGAATCGGCTACGCGTGCATCTCGATTGCAGCTACACGCCGATGGTGGCGCATCACCGGCCGCCGCCGAAGCTGGTGCGCTGGCTGGCGATTTATGGATGTGCCGGCGGCGATCTTCTCGTCGCTGGCAAGCCCAACGGCGCGTTGTCGGCGTGCTCGTTTGCGGCGCCGATCGAGGCCCGCGTCGACGAGCTCGACGGCTACTGGGATCGACGCGACGCGTTTGGGCCGTTTCGAACGTGGCGCAATGCGGCCGAGCCGTGCCGGAGCTGCGACTACCTGGCCCTATGTCGTGGTGGCTGCCGGGTCGTGACCTCCCATGTGTCGGGCGACGCGGCGCTGCCTGATCCGGAGTGCCCGCGGGTGGTCGATTGGCGGGCGCAACGAGGTGAGGTCGGCCCGTCTCGGCGGCTGCCGGTGGTAGAGTCCTAGGGTGAGCGAGCCTCGCCAGATCTTTGTCATCTCCGACGCCACCGGCGAGACGGCCGAGAAGGTCGTGCGCGCGGCTTTGCTGCAGTTCACCAACGTCCCGGTGCAGATGCGGATGTACACGCGCGTGCGCCTCGAGGCGGAGATGCGCAACATCGTGGCGCGGGCCCAGCGGGAGCACGCGCTCATCGTCTTCACCGTGGTGTCGACGGCGCATCGTGAGGTGCTGCGGCGGCTGTGCGACGAGGAGAACGTCGACTCGGTGGACCTGATTGGATCGTTGATGGGCAAGCTCTCGACCTATCTCGGCGCGCAGCCTAAGGGCGTGCCGGGCCTCTTGCATACCGTCGGTGACGAATATTTCCGGCGCATCGAGGCGGTGGAGTTCACCGTCCGTAACGACGACGGGCGGGAGCCGCGCAATCTGCCCAAAGCGGACCTCGTGCTGGTCGGGATCAGCCGGACGTCCAAGACGCCGCTGTCGACGCTGCTGGCGCAAAAAGGGCTCAAGGTTTCCAACGTGCCGCTGGTGCTGGGGATCGAGCCGCCGGTCGAGCTGTTTCAGATCGATCAGAACAAGATCTTCGGGCTCACCATCAAGGCCGAGGCGCTGTCGCAGATCCGCCAGGCGCGCCTCAAACATCTGGGCATGCCGAGCGATACCAGCTACGGCCAGCGCGATCATATCAGCCAGGAGATCGCCTACGCCCAGGCCCTCTTTCGCAAGCAGTCGGCCTGGCCGATCCTCGACATCACCGGCAAAGCCGTCGAGGAGACAGCGGCCGACATCCTGCGCATCAAAAAAGATCGAGAGACGCGCGCCGCTGGTCAGTGACGTGCGAGCAGGATGATGAGGGTCAGGACGATGAGGACCAGGCCGGCGAAGGTGCCGCCGACGACGAGGAGGCCGCGCTGGACGGTGGGGCGGTCGAAGGTAGTGCGCTCGGCTTCCAGGCGGACCAGGTCGGACTCTTTTGCAACCAAGTTGCGTTTGAGATCGTCGATCTGGGTGTAGATCGGTTGAAAGCGCGGGTGGACGGTGCGCTTCAAGTTGAGCAGGGTGCCGGCGGCGACGAAGCGTTGGCTGATCTCGCGCTCGGCGCTGCTGCGGGCGTCCTCGACGCGCGTGATGTCGCCTTGTAGCGACGACATGGCGTGGGCGTGCGTCTGTTGGGCGTCAGCGACGGCGCGGCGGCGTTCGCCGATCTGTTCTTTGAGATCGCGGATCTGTTCGCTGATGACGTTGATCGGGCCGTCGAGGGCCGCGGCGCGATCACGCGCGTCGTCGCGGGGGCCGATGTGGGAGGTGGCTTCTTTGCGCAGGAGCTCGGCTTGCGCGCGGGCGTTGGCGGCGGTGTGCGGGCCGCCGCCCTTGTCGGCCGGGGTGACGTCGGCGCGCTGCGCTTTTTGATCGAGCGCCGAGGCGCGGCGCTCGGCCTCGCGGATGAGCATGTCGAGGCGGTCGCGTTCGGCGAGGTGCTGGGCGCGCTCGGAGGCCCGCGCTTTGCCTTCGGCTTCGCGCTCGGCCAGCTCGCCTTCGAGACCGCTGAGCAGTCGGGCCCGCTCGTTACTCTCGGCGTCGAAGCGGGTGGTCTCGGCGTCGATCTTCTTGGTCAGCTCGGCGAGGTCGACCTCGGCCTGGGAGACGGTGGTTTCGCAGGCTTTGACGCGGGCCATCTCGTCGGCGATGGCGGGGAGATCGACGTTGACCTCGCGGGCGGTCTTGCCGAGCTCGCGCAAGATCTTGTCGAGGATGTGCTGGTCCGCGATGAGCTCCGTGCGGATGGCTTCCTGGGCGCGACGACGGGCGCGTTGGGCGCGCCATAGCGGCCAGAGATATTGGACGGCGTTGAGGAGGTTGGTCGTCGACGGCGTGGGCGGCATCGGTGGCAGATCGGGTGCTGCCAGCGCGGTGTTGCCGTCGGTATTTGCATCTGTGGTTGCGAGCGCGTTGGGGTTGGTTTCGGGCTTGGGCGCCGGCTTCGGCGCGGGCCTGGGGGTGAGCGTGACCGCGACTTCGACCGGGGCGTCGTTGCGTGCGGTGGGCGCCGGTGGGAGCTCGGCCTCGGGCGCGCATGTGGCTCCCCCGTCGCTGGCGTCACTGTTTTCGCCGTCTGTCGACTCCGGCGATTCATCGAAGAGAGATCGCCTGGGTGTCGGTGGCGCTTTGAAGCCGAGCAGCGTGGACGGACGTTCGGCCACTGACGGCGGCGCGGGCTTCGGCGCGGGTGGGGCGAGGCCCGGTTGCGTGATCGGCGCCTTGGCCGGCTCAGCAATTGGGGCTTTGGCAGCGAAGGGAAAGGGCTCGTGCTTGGCCACGACGGGCGCTGGGGCAGGCTCCTTTTCGAGCTCTAACGGGCGCGGCGGCAGCGGCTTGGGATCGCGCTTGACCGGTGGTGGCAACGGCGTGCGTTGCGGCGCCGGACGGGCCGCCGGCAGCCGCTTGCCGCAGCTCGCGCACTCGACGGCGTCGTCGCTGTTGTCATGACCACAGAACGGACAGAACCGCATCGCCGCGCACAGCCTAGCACTATCTGTCTACCTACGTCAGTCGAGGTTGGAGCCGACTGCCAGGTAGACCTGGACCGAGCTCGACTCGAAGCCGTAGCCCACGTCGACGCCGACCAGCGGCAAGATGACGCCGCGCAAATAGAGTCGGACGCCAGCGCCGATGCCGTTACGCCAGGAATCGCGCACGACGCCCGACGGCGTGTCGGGCAGGTAGTCGCGAAACCCGTCGCCGTGACGGATCATGCGCGAGAGCGGGCCGTCCTGACCCGGCAGATCGCGGAACCAGGTGAGGCTGGTGTCGTAAAAGCCGAGCGCGCGCAGTGAAAAGCCTTTGATCTTGAAGACGGGCACGACGTATTCGATGGAGCCACGCAGCGACGTGTCGCCGCGATACTGGCGGTAGACGTAGCCGCGCGCGGTCTCCTGTCCGCCGACCTCGACCTCGAGCTTGAACGGCGGGTCGAAGAAGACGTCGGCGTTGAAGTGCAAGAGCAGGTTGTGCTCCTTGAAAAAGCGCAGCGCAACCAGGGTCCCCAGCGACAGCAAATGGTAGTCCCAGTTGTCGCCGAGCCAGCGTGCGCCGTACTGGTAGTTGGCCCAGATTTTGAGGCCGCGTTGCACGCCATAGACCTTGGTGCGGTTGTCGAAGGTCAGATTGAAGTTGAGGGTGTTGTCCCAGCCCGACGACGACGGCGCGCGGCACCTGCCTTGCGCGGCGACGACGTCGGCGGTGCCCGAGCCGTCCTGGTTGATGGTGTTGAAGCAGCTCGGCGTCTGAACGTTGTCGTAGTAAGTTTTCAGACGGATATCGAAGCGCAAGACGCGCAGCATGTTGACCCCGACCATGGCGCCGGCGCCGAACGTGTCCACGTCGGTGGCGCGTGAGATGCGCGGGTTGCCGTCCCAGCCGCGCGCGAACTCGCGAATGTTGTCGCGGCGGACCAGAAAGTCGACACGCCAGTAAAAGCGGCTGTAGCGAATGTTGGGGTCGAGGTAGGCGAGGAGGACATATTTCTCGGCGGTGGTGTATTCGCCGAGGAGGAGCAGCTTCTTGTTGTGACCGAAGAGGTTGCTCTCGGCAAAGCCGATGCCGCCGCCGATGTTGTTGGGCGCGTAGGCGAACAGAGGCGCGATGATCCAGGAGAAGTTGTCTTTGACGTGCAGGATGACGCGGGCGCCCGAGCCGTCTTCGGTGCGTTCGCAGTCGACGGAGACGGCTTTGAAGAGGCCTACCGACAAGAGATAATCACGGGCCAGATCGAGGCGTTCCTGGGTGGCGGTCTCGCCGAGCTCGATGCGGGAGGTGAACTCGACGGTCTTGGTGGTGGTCTTGGTGTTGCCGACGACGCGCAGCTCGACGATGGGCAGGCCGAGGCCCTGGCGCTCGCCGAGTGGCGTCGGGTTGGCCGGGTCTGCGGCGCCTAACTTGAGCTCGGTCAGGCTCCCCGGTTGCGTCGCTGCGGTGGGCGGGAGCTGCAAGGGTAGCGGTGGCGAGTGGCCAAGCTTGCGCGAGAGGGCGTGGGACCGAGGACGAGCGGGCGGCGGGTCGGCGACGAACGGGATGCGGTGGTCAGGCTGGCCGAGATGAGGTGGCGGTTCGACGGGCGGCGGTTCGACAGGCGGCGGCTCGACGGGCGGCGGCTCGACGGGGGCGGTCTCGACTGGCGACGGATCTGGCGGTGGCGGTTCCGGTGGCGGCTCAGGCGGTGGCGGCCGCGGCGGCAGCACCGGGCGGATCGTCGACCCCGGCTCGTCCTCGGGCTGCGCCAAGGCCAAGCCGCCACCAACGACACTGACGGCGAGCGCGGCCAGCGTCGCAACCACGACGGCTCTGGCGCGCATCGGTGGATGGTGACGCGCCCATCTCGTCCGGTCAACGTTGCCGCATGTCACACCGTGACCGGCGCCACAGCCGGTCGCCCAAGACGGGCGTATCTTGTGGTAAGAGTGCGACTCTAGGAGACAAAATGGGCAGGATTCGGAGCGGCTGGGTGGGCGTGTTGGTCGCGGTGGTGGTGGGCCTCGGTTGGGCGCGCGCGGCAGACGCGGGCAACCTCGACGAAGCCAAGGCAGCCTTCGCTGCCGGCAAAGCGGCCTACGAGCGGGGTGACTACGACGCAGCACTGGTCCAGTTTCAGCGCGCGAATTTGATCCAGCCAGCGCCGAGCCTGTCGTTCAACATCGGCATGACCTACGAGCGCGTCGGCCGCAACCGCGATGCCGTCGCTGCGTTCGAGCGCTACCTGACCTTGACCGGGACGCCGCAGAATCCGCAAGAGCAGCAGTTTCAGGATAACTTGAAGACGCGTATCGCCAGTCTGCGCTCGCGCAGCGACGTGGCGCCGGGCGTGCGCCAGCCGCCGCCGCAGCAAGAGATCCAGCCGCCGCCGCCGCAGAATCCGCAATACAACTACTACTACCAACAGCAGCCGCAGCCCGGCCAGCCGTACTACTACCCGCAGCAGCAGCCGCAGTTCGTGTATCAGGTGCCGGTGCTGTCGCCGCAACAGCGCATCGAAAACGCCAAGAAAAAACGCGGCAGCGGCATCGGCCTACTCGTCTCTGGCCTGGTGCTCGACGTGGTGGGCATCGCCATGATCGGCATCGAGGTCGCCTCGGGAGGTCGCTATTACTGGCTGGTGGGCGGCTTCGGCGTGGTCTTCACGCTGACCGGCGTTGTGCTCTGGCCCATCGGCATCGCCACCATGGTGAAGGCCGGCAAAGAGCTCGACGAAGCGACCCGCCAGACGCCCGTTCAGCCGCAAGTCCTGGCCATTCCCGAGGGCCTCCGTCAGGCCAGCCTCGAGCCTGCGACTTTCCTCTTTCATCTGCCCGCCGTTCGCTTCTAACCTACCCCAGCACGTTCCACACTCACGCTTCCCGAGAGGTTCCGATGGACGCCGTCGCCGCGAGCTGCGCTCATATCGAGAAGGCGCTCGGCAAGAGCAATGCCTTCCGCAAGGTCGAAGACCGTCTGTATGTCATCAAGCAGGGGTCGACCTACGTCATGATCTCGGTGCTGCCCATCGGCAGCAAGAACCACAAGAGCGACAAGGCCGTGGTGCGGCTGGTGTCGCAGGTGGTGTGCGACGTGCGGCCCGAGCCGTCGCTGTTTCGGCAGTTGTTGATCTTGAACGGCCAGTTGCGCTTTGGTGCGTTTGCCTATGCGCCCGACGGGAATCTGGTCTTGTTCTGCCACAGTATCCTGGGCGGCGTGGACATGGACGAGCACGAGATCGTGGCCTCGGTACGCGACGTGGCGCTCGTCGCTGACGACTACGACGACCGCATCGTGGCCCGTTATGGCGGCTCGCGCATGCAGGACGTCATCGAGCAGTCGGCCATGCAGCACCTGTTTGGCGGCGACGTCGACAAGCTCGACGGAGACTTGTAAGTGTCGTTGATGAAAGGTGCTCGGGCCAACGTCGTCGATGCGATTGGCAATACGCCGATCGTTCGGCTCAACAAGGTGGCCTCGCACGTCAAGAGCGACATCTACGTCAAGCTGGAGTTCCTGAACCCGGGCGGCTCCATGAAGGACCGGGTGGCGCTGGCCATCATCAAGGACGCCGAGCGACGGGGCCTCTTGAATCCGGGGTCGACCATCATCGAGGCCACCTCGGGCAACACCGGCGCCGGCCTGGCGCTCGTCGCTGCGGTGCGCGGCTACAAGTGCATCTTCGTCATGCCGGACAAGATGTCCGTCGAGAAGATCGCCGCGTTGCGCGCGTTCGGCGCCAAGGTCGTCATCTGCCCGACTGCCGTCGAGCCGGACGATCCGCGCTCGTATTACGAGGTCACCAAGCGCCTCGTGCGCGAGACGCCGAACTCGTATCACTCGAACCAGTATCACAACCCGGCCAACCCCGAAGCGCACTACACCTCGACGGCGCCCGAGATGTGGGAGCAGACCGGCGGCGAGATGGACGTCTTCGTCGCCGGCATGGGCACCGGCGGCACCATCTCCGGCTGCGGTAAATATTTCAAAGAGAAGAAGCCCGGCTTTCAGATCGTGGGCGTGGACCCGATTGGGTCGCTCTACTACGAGTATGTGAAGACCGGCCGCATGACCAAGCCGTTTTCGTACTATGTCGAAGGCATCGGCGAGGACTTTTTGCCGTCGACCATGAACCTCGACATCGTCGACACCATCATGCGCGTCGACGACAAAGAATGCTTTCACATGACGCGCGAGCTGGTGCGCCAAGAGGGCATCTTCTGCGGCGGATCGTGCGGCGCGGCCGTCGCTGGCGCCATCCGGTATGCCGAGCAGCTCGGCGATGTGAAGAAGAACATCGTCGTCCTCTTGCCCGACTCGGCGCAGAAATATCTGTCCAAGATCTTCGACGACGAATGGATGCGTTCCAACGGCTTTCTCGACGAGGAAGACCCGCTCGGCACCGTCCGTGATCTGCTGTCCTACAAGCCGAAGCGGAGCCTCGTCACCGCCAAGCACGGCGACAGCTTACGCAATGTCATCAACCTCATGAAAGAGCACGGCATCTCGCAGGTGCCGGTCATCGACCGCGGCCGTTTGTCGGGCTTGTTGTCGGAGCTCGATCTGCTCAATTTCTTGCTCAAAGATCCGGGCAAGATGGAGACGCCGATCGATGGCCTCGTCGAGGCTGATTACGCGACGGTGACGCCGGAGACCAAGATCAAGCTTTTGCGGACCATCTTCAACGAGGCCAAGATCGTCTGCGTGCTCGAGCGCGACGACCTCGTCGGGGTCATCACCAAGATCGACCTCATCGAATATCTCGCTCAACGCCGAGGGTAATATGAACATCAAGTCGAAGCATCTGGAGACGCTGGCCATCCACGCGGGGCAGGCGCCGGACCCGACCACTGGGGCCATCACCATGCCTGTCTATCTGACGTCGACGTACGTGCAGGCGGGGCCCGGCGAGCATCTCGGCTACGAGTACAGTCGGACGCAGAATCCGACGCGGCACGCGCTCGAGGCCAATCTGGCCGCGCTGGAAGGCGCGCGTTATGGCATCTGCTTTGCGTCGGGCTGCGCAGCGACGGTGACGGTGTTGCATGCGCTGAAGGCCGGCGATCACGTCGTCGCTGGGGACGATCTGTATGGCGGGACGTATCGCATCTTCGAGCGGGTGATGAAGCAGTTCGGGCTCGAGGTGACATATGTCGACCCGACGAAGCCTGAGGCGTTTGCAGAGGCGATGCGGCCCAACACCAAGCTGGTGTGGGTGGAGACGCCCACCAATCCACTGTTGAAGCTGTGTGATATCGCCGCCGTCGCACAGATCTGCCGGGAGCGCAAAGTCTGGCTGGCCGTCGACAATACGTTTGCGACGCCGATGTTGACGCAGCCGCTCGCGCTCGGCGCGACCATGGTGGTGCATTCGACGACGAAATATCTGAACGGCCATGCCGACGTCGTGGGTGGCGCGGTGCTCACTTCCGACGACGAAGTCAAAGAGCGGCTGTCGTTTTTGCAGAATGCGATTGGCGCGGTGCCGTCGCCGATGGACAGCTTCTTGGTCCTGCGCGGGACCAAGACGTTGGCCGTCCGCATGCAGCGGCATGTCGAGAATGCGACGGCCCTGGCGCCTTGGCTCGAGGCGCATCCGTCGGTGGAGAAGGTCGTGTACCCGGGCCTGCCGTCGCACCCTCAGCATGCGCTGGCCTCGCGTCAGATGAAGGGGCCGGGCGGCATGATCACGTTCGTGATGAAGCCGGGTAAGTCGTCGGCGCTGGAGCGGGCGCGGGTGTTTCTGAAGTCGACGCAGATCTTCGCCTGCGCCGAGAGCCTGGGCGGCGTCGAGTCGCTGATCGAGCATCCGGCGATCATGACCCATGCGTCCGTGCCGCCGTCGGTGCGGCAGCAGCTCGGCATCTCCGATGGCCTGGTACGGATCTCGGTCGGCATCGAGCACCTCGACGATCTGAAGGGAGATCTGTCGCAAGCGTTCGAGCGAGCCGTCTAACTTGACCAGGGTCCTCGTCGTCGAGTCGGACGCGACGCTGCGCGAGATCCTCGACGACTTTTTGCGGACCGAAGGGTGGGCGGTCGAGGTCGTGCAAAGTGGCGTCGCCGGCATCGAGGCCATGGTGGCCGAGCTGCCCGATGTGGTGCTGCTCGACGTGCCGCTGCCGGTGATGGAAGATTTTCGCGCCGAACAGCGACGGCGACGGCTGGACAAGGTGCCGGTGGTGGGTATCTTGCCGACGACCACGCCGCTGTCGATGAGCCGGCCGCTGGCGTTGTCGGGCGAGCTGCGCTTGCCGCTCGATCTGCCGCAGTTGATGGAGCTGTTGCGTGAGGTGGCCGCGGCGCCGCCACCGCCTGCATTGCCGGTACGCTCGACCGATAGTGGCGATGTCATGAATCGGTTGTCGGGCAGCCTGGCCCAGCTCGGCGAGCGGCTGCCGCGCCTCGGGCATCTGGTTCGGCAGCGGGCGGCATCGGACGCAGCGACGGCGGCGTCGGTCGACGAAGCCTTGCGCGGCAGTGAGCGCAGCGCCGACAAGGTGCTGTCGTTTTCACGCTATCTGCGTGGCCTCGCGGCCGTGGATCAAGAGCTCGAGGCCGAGGTCGACGTGGCGCATACGGTAAATCTAGCGATCCAGATCGCGCTCGGTCAGGTCGCCGAGCGTGCTTCGCTGCGTAAGACGCTCGACCCGACGCCGCGTGTGTGGTGCAGCCCGCGTCAGCTGTCGCGCGTGTTCGTGGATCTGCTGGTCAATGCGGCGCTGAGCATTCCGCATGGCGCCCCCGAGGCTCATTTCATCGACGTGCGCAGCGGCACCAGCGACGACAACTGCGCCGTGGTCACCATTTCGGACAGCGGGCAAGGCATCGATCCCGAGGTGTTGCCGCATATCTTCGATCCCATGGTGTCGACGCGGCGCGGGATGAGCCTGGGGTTGGGTTTGTCGATCTGTCGCGACGTGGTGTCGGCGATGCGTGGCGAAATCACCGTCGACAGCCAGCCCGGCAAAGGCACGCAGGTGTGCTTGAAATTGCCGCCTGGGCGGGAAAGGCGATCATGAGCGGATTGGTCGAGCTGGCTGCGTGTGCGGCTGCACAAGGCCTGGTCGAGCTGGCCGAGCTCTTGCGGCGTGCCGAAGGCACCGACGCTGCGGAGGTGTTTGCCGACTTCGATACGCGGGTGCCAGTGGATCCACGACTGGGCTCGCCAGCGGCCCAGGAGCCGATCACCATCTTGCCGCAGCTGGTGCGGCGCGGGCTCGATCCGGCGCTGGTGCGCGAGCTGTTGGCGGGGTTGGCGGAGCAGCCACTCGAAGCGGGCTTGGTGGCGTGGGACACGCTGAACCATGCGCTGTTGCCTCCTGGCGATCCCTTTGTCGACGAGCTGCGGCGTTTGGCGCGGCCGCTCAAGTCGATCTTGCCCGATCCTGGACGCGGTGGGCTCGAGCTCGGGACGCATCCGGCGGCGGAGGTGTTGCCGCGCTGGTCGGGTGCGCGCGCCATCGAGCGCGTCTCCGACGTGCAGCTCATGGCCTGGGCGCTCGAACAGCGGCTGGCGTCGTTTTCCGAGCTCGAGCGTCGGCATGATCCGCTGCTGCGCCGGCCGCAGAGCCAGGACAGCCTGCGCAGCTATGCGCGCATGTTGCACTACGCGCATTTGCCGACGCTGTCGTCGCTGTATTGGGATTTTTTGGTGCGCGTGCTCGGCGATCGCAGCTCGGTGATGGAGCTGTGCGAAGCCTATTTCGACGCGGGGTCGCCGGATCGTCTGCCAGGCGATGCCATCCAGCGCGGCGATCTTCCGCCAGCGCAGCTTCACGATGCGGCCGAGTATCTCGTCTATCGCACCTGGCAGGCGCTCGGCGACGCCAACAAGGCCTACACCCTCCTTGAAGCGAACTTGAAGTCGAGGGCACGTGAGCTGCCGTCTCCGTCGGCGCGGCTGGTCGTGGTGCGCGCCCACCTCGGCACCTTGTTCCATCAGCGCCCGGTATCGCTCGAGCGCGTCGACCGTCTCTACGAACAAGATCGCCTGTGGCGCTACGGCGCCCGCGCCCGCGCTGTCGTCGCTGCGGCCCAATCGACCCATCGCGCCGTCGAGCCGCTGCAGATCTTGCACGACTTCGTCACCGCCTTCGGCAACGACCTCGGCTGCTGGACCGAGAGCCTCGCCGCCGCCCGCAACAACGCCGGCTGGAAGCGCGAAGCCGCCCGCCTCCTGGCGCGCGAATGCCTGGCTTTGCCGCACGAGCCCGCCGTCTGGAAGCCGCTCGCCATGTTCATCGGCGACGCTGGCCAAATCCGCAGCGTCGAACGCGAGATCGACGGGCAGCTCTTGCGTCAGGCTGGGTTGCTCAAATAAACGGCGTTGATGATTCGAAACGCTTCCGTTTTCACAGGAGACGGAAGCGGGAGGTGGGAGACAGAGTTTCTGGAATTTGATTCGGCGGTCTGTGCTTTGGTCGTCGGTGATACAAATCCAACCGACGTTGCAAACGGGGTCCAACCCATTTCGATCTGCTCCTAACTCCCGCTTCCGTCTCCTGTGAAAACGGAAGCGGTCGCGCACAACCACCGTCGCGATCAGTGCTGATCGGCGGAGCAGTAAGCCAGGAAGATGGAGTGGTGTAGACCGGCGAGCTCGATGGCTCGGTGCAAGATGTCGTCGAGGTCGGTGTCGGTCCAGCGGGTGGGACGGGATTTGCTGCCGCGGAGATGCATGGCGGCGGTGAGCGCGCCGTAGTAGGCCAGGAGCACTGGGGCGGCGTGCAGATCGAGCTGGGCAAAGGCTAGCTTGTCTTCTTGTGGCGCCAGGCGACGGCCCAGCATGGAGAGCGTGCCACCGTCGAGGGGCATGGTGGTGGCGGTCACCATGCGCGGCGGGCAGGCGAGGCAGGCGTGCAGCGCTGCGGAGACGCGCACGGCTGGCACCAGCGACGAGGATGGGGTCGGGCCCAGCGCGGCGAAGGACGGCTCGCCTTGCTCTTTGAGGTCGAAGATCCAGTTGTTGCCGTGGCCTTTGCCGCGGCTCAGCACCGCGATGCGCAGACAGCCGAGGCTGCCCGTGCCGGCGATGCGCCAGGCCAGATCTTCGACGGTGAAGGCGTCTGGATGGGCGCGCTCGGCTGCGGGGAGCGCGGCGACATAGAGGGCGAAGGCGGCGCGGGCGCCGGCGTCGAGCTCGTTCGGTAGATCGGTGTAGCGTGGGCCGCGCTGGAACTTGCGGGCGCCGTGCTCGACGGTGGTCCGGCCTTCGAGGAGCTGCTGGCGGGTGCGGCTTGCGACCTTGTCGAGGAGCTTGCCGAGGGTGGGCGGCGTGGGTGGCAGGGCGCCGCCGTCGAGGCTGTCGCGATATGCGAGGAGCAGGCCGCGTACGATGGCGAGCGCATCACGACCGTGATGGCCGCGATCGGACAGACCGAGGAGCGCGCTGGTGCACAGGCGCAACAGATCGATGTGCCAAGGTCCCTCGGCGGCATCGTCGAAGTCATTGATGTCGAAGGTGACCTGCGAGCCGGTCTGTTCTTCGTCGAGAGACGAGATGCGAAACGCGCCAAAGTTCTCAACGTGGAGATCGCCGCACAGCCAGCCGGATCCGTCGGGCCCGGCCGCCAGATCAGGGTGCTCGGCGAGGATCTCGTAATAGAGGCGAGCCGAGCCACGCAGAAAGCCCAGCGACGATGCCGACAAGCGCTCGCGCCGCGATGGCAACAGGGTCGGCTTGCGATCGGCCCGCTCGACGTCGAGCTGCCGTTGCCGTTCTGCCCACTGTCTAGCCGACTTCATTTTTTGCGCTCCACTTTGCTGCGCTTGGGCGCGTCGAATGCGCCGTTGCCGTCGACGTCGAGGAACACGGGGTTGGTGAGCGCCAGCGGGTACACGGTGAAACGTTTGTTGTCGCCGACGATGGGCGTCATGGGCTTGTCGCCGTCGACGCGCACGACGACAAAACCGTCGCGCTGAAGGGTCCAGTCGAGCGTCTTGTGGAACCGCAAGGACTCGCTCGACGGCGGCACGGCAAAGCGTTCTTTCTCTTTACCATCGAGATAGACGCGCACTTCGCTCACTGCCACCCAGGGTGCGGCAGAGACATCGATCTCGACGTGGGCCTTGCCCTCCTTGGCCAGGACGACCTCGCCAAGACGGCCGCGGTTGACGCGCAGGTCGACGAAAGGCCCGGTGGTGAAGAACGAATGATGGCCTTTGACGGCACGGGCGACCTCAATCGACTTGAGCGCAGCCGGGCGATCTTCAGCGACGGCGACGTAGTTACGTGGAAAGCCGCCGATGTTGAGCTTCAGGTGATGGCTGTCGGAGTTTCCCGTCGCTGTGACCAGATGGCCGTGCTCGATGAGCGAGAACCAGTCCTCGATGTTGCGATCCACAGAGCGGCGCTCCGGGTCCTGATAGCCGTTCAAGACTTCGACGGCATCGAAGTCGTAAGAGAAGCCCGGACGTCGGGCCTCGTCGTTGGCGGAGTCGAGCTGACCGAGGTTGAAGTAACCGATCTCCTGGTCGATGCGCGGGTGGTGAATGTCGATGACGGCGTCGGGCGCGATGGCGCGGATGTCACGGAAAAAGTCGTGCGCGTTGCGACCGCGCAGCAACACCGATCCGCCGCCGGGCGCTTCCAGATCTTCGGGCAGCGGGAAGGCGCCAAAGTGTCCCCAGCCGTTGCTGGTGAGCTCGTCGCCGATGGCGCTGTGCAGATATTTTCCGGCGCCAGCCTCGGCGATGTAGGGCGCGTAGTCGGAGAGCACGTTGTGATCGGTGGACACGATCATCTCCACACCATCGGCGGCAAACTCGTACACGCGATCGATCATCGGCACGCGGGAGTCAGAGCTCTTGGCTGCGTGGACGTGAAAATCGGCGGAGATCCAGCCCGGCGTCTCGAACGCGCGACGCAAGGGCGCCCTGAGCTCGAAGCCGCGCGCGTCGAGCCGAACATTGCGCGCCACATAACGGTCCCATTCGAGGCCGCGGCTGACGTAGATGTCGTAGGCGCCATGAGGGACCCGCACGGCACCGACGCCGGCGATGGTGTAGGTACGGTTGTAGGCGGAGATGCCGCCTTCGTCTTCGCGGCCGATGTCGCCGTGCGTGAGCAGCGGATCCGGCGTGCCGAGGATGCCGACGAAGGTGAGCTTGCCCGGGATGCGCTCGCCGGTGGCAGCGTCGAGGATCTCGAAGGCCACCACGCCTTCGGGCGACAAGCGCGGCAAGGGCATGAGCGGCTTTGGCGGCGCCGCACGAGACGGTGACACCGAGGCGGTGGGGCGAATACCGAGCTGCAGCGACAACGTGGCCAGCGCGGCGGCGCCGGCGACGAGGAACACGGGGAGCTTCCGCATGGGGCGGCAGCATACCCGATGTGCTCCTCGGGAGTATGTCGGGTCTGTGTGTGGGTGTAAGATCGAAACCCCTCGCCGTGCGTAGTGGAGAGGTCGGAGGGCTGGATGGTCTCGATGCGCGTGCCGTTTGCCGGGTTGTGCTTGGTCGTGGTGGGGTGTGCTGGGGGTTGCACGGGAGGCACCGGGGCAGGTCCAGCGACGACGGCGGAGGTCGAGGTATTGCGACCCTCCGTCACCCTCGGCGGACGCGCGATCGCGGGCACCGAGCGCGTCGGCGGCGGCGGCGAGGTGGCGGTCGGCGAGGGCGGTCGCGCGTGGCTGCGCCACGACAACACGCTGCGCCTCCTCATCGACGGCAGTGCCAAAGGGACCCAGCTCGTCGTCGAGGATGACGGCGTCAAGCTGACCTCTGGCCGGGTGTTTGCCGAGGCCCAGGCACCAGCGCGCTTGCATGTCGGCGACGTCACCCTCGATGTACGCACCGGCGCATTCGAGCTGCGCCAAGGCGACGGCGTTCATTTGTATGTCGCGCGCGGCGTGGTTGCCTGGAGCCGCAGCGACGGTAGCAAGGCCGAGATCCATGCCGGCGAAGAAGCCGTGTTTGCTGCCGGAGCTCCTAAAGTCTCAGCCGCGGTCCTGTGGGACGACTGGACCGGCGGGCTCGGCTGGCCCGAGGCTGGCGGCCCGCCACGCCGTGGTTTTGGCGAGATCGGCGCCCGCAAGCCGGGCTCGCTCGGCGAGGCGCGCTTTCCCCTGGCCATCACCCGCCTCGAGGTCCGCGCCCGCATCGAGGACGACGAGGCCGTCACCCGCGTGGTGCAGACCTTCTTCAACCCAGCCTCGGACACGCTCGAGGGCCTCTATCGCGTGCGCATCCCCGAGGGTGCCATCTTGCGTCGCTTCGCCATCGATCGCGACGGGCGCTGGGCCGACGGCTATGTCAAAGAGCGTGAGACCGCACGCAAGCAATACCAGGCGCAGGTCTATGAAGGCTCGACGCTGGACCCGGCACTCCTCGAGTGGGAGGCCCCCGGCAGCTTCCGCGCACGCATCTATCCGATTCCAGCCGGCGCCACCCGCAAGATCCTCGTCGAGTATTCGGAGTGGCTGACCCCGAGTGGGCCGGACTCGACGCGCTCCTATCGCTATCCCATGGCCGGCGGTGGATCGGACGTCCCGCTGCTGGAAGAGCTGGACGTGGAGATCGACGCTGCGCAGGCGGGCGCCAAGACGCTGCGCGCGGGGTTGTCGGCCCGCATCGAGGGTCAAAAAGTGATCCTGGCGCGCACCGATTTCCGTCCCACTTCCGACTTCGTGGTCGATCTCGTGGGGCCGGCGCGCTCGGCCAAGGCTGCGCGTGGCTATCGGGCCCAGCATCGGGTCATGGGCCGGATCACGCGCGGTGAGGACGACTATTATCTGCTGCGCGTGGTGCCGCTGTTGCGTGAGGCGGTGACCGAGCGCGCGCCGCTCGACGTCATCGTGCTCACCGACGTGTCGGCGGGGACAGATGCAACTCATTTGCAATTGGCGCGGACCACCGTGGAAGCCTTGCTCAGGCATCTCGACGCCAAAGATCGGGTGGCGGTGCTGGGTGCGGATCTGGAGCTGCGACGGCCGGGGGCGGGTAAGCCGGAGCTGGTGTCGGCGGCGCGGGCGTCGCTCGACACCATGCTCGACGGTCTGGCGCGGCAAGGGGTCGGTGGCGCGACCGATCTGGGCGCGGTGTTGACCGCGGCGGCGGCGATGCTCGATCCGACCCGGCGTGGGGTGGTGATCTATGTCGGCGATGCCATGCCTACCGTCGGTGAGCTGGATCTGAAGACCCTGCGTGAGCGGCTCGATCGCCTGCCGGCGCCGTTGCGCTTGTATGGCGTGGCCATCGGCGATGAGTCGGATCTGGGACTGTTGGAATCGTTGACTGCTGGTGCGGGTCTTTCGTTGAGAGTTGGTGATCGCGGTGCAGCAGCGGGCGCGGCCTTGCGCATCATCGGGCATGCCCAGCGACGGGCGCTCGATCGCGTCACGGTCGACCTCGGCTCGGGTCTGGATCGCGTCTATCCGCGCCGGGCCGTGACCGTCGTGGAAGGCGAGGCCCTCGAGGTGCTGGGGCGTGTGCGCGCCGGGGTGCCCAAGTCGGTGACGTTGACCGGACATCTGTTTGGCAAGCCCTGGACCGGCACCTGGGAGGTGGACACGCACAATGTCGGTGTCGACGATGATCTGCGGCTGCGTTGGGCGTCGGAGCGCTTGCGGCAGCTGCTCGCCGACGGCGCTTCGGCCGAGGAAGTGGCCGAGCTCGGCACCCGCCAGAACCTGATCACGCCGTTTACGTCGTTCTACGTGCCGTCGGCAGGCGAGCTGAGCCTGCTGGAAGCGGCCATGCCCGAGGTGCGCTCGGCGGGTTGCTCGTACAAATCGGCGCCCATGTCGCGTTCTGAGGCGCCGCCGCCGTCGCCAGTCAGTCTGCCGGTGGGGACTCCCAGCGCCGGAGAAATGGTAGCGCCTTCGGCCGACACCACCACGGCCCAGCCCGCGCCCACCGTGCCGGCGGCAGAGCCGATGGCCGCACCGACCACCCGTGCCAAATCGGCCGGCTATCATGCCGAGGATGAAGACGCCAAGGTGGCGGCGAACGCCCCCGAGGCAACCGTCGACGGGCGCTTCGACCGAAGTGGCGCGGCTGGGGGCCTGGCGGGCCCAAGGGACAAGAGCAAGGAAGAAGCACCCGATCAGCAACGGCGAATCGGGAGTATCGGCGGGCGGGGCAATGCCAAAGATCTCGATAACCTGTTGGACTCGTCGCCGCCAGCAGCGGCCAAGCCATCACCCGGCTACGGCATGGGATCGGGCAGCGGCAAGGGCGGCAAGAACAAAGCCGGGTTCTATGCCTTGGGAGGCGCGCAAGAGAAGCAGCCCAACAAGAAGAGCTCCGCCGACAACGGCCTGCTCGGCGCGTTGCACGGCAGCTCGGGCCAGAACCTGGCCAGTGTGTTCGGCCGCAGCAGCCTCGAGAGCGAGCGTCGCGGCGATGACGGCGACAGTGGTCGTGATCGCCTGCTCATCCGCATCAGCATTTACGGCCACCGCGCCCTGCGTTGCTCTCCTGCAGCCGCGTTGTCGTCGGAAGATCGCCGCTCACTGTGGAAAGAACGCCTGACCGTACACGGCGGCGTCGACGGCGCCATGGAAGTCTGGCAGGACGCGCTGGCCGGCTGCGAGCTCAAGACCTGGGGCGATCGCCGGGCGCTGTTGCTGTCGATGCTGACCTCGGTCCACGCCGCGCCGCGCTTGGTGCAGCTCTACAACCGCTTCTCCGACGACGACGGCGCGCAGGACTTCATGCGCCGCGCGATCTTGGGTCTGGTCAAGACTGCGGCCGATCTGCGCACGGTGGTCGACGGCCTCGGCGTCGGCGAAGACGCCGGCTGGTCGGTGGCGCAGTCGCTGGTGGCCAAGGCGGCCACGCCGACCGCGCGCCTGGCCGTCCTCGATCAGCTCGCCGCCAAGTGGCCGCAACAGCCGCGGCTGCGGCTCCTCCGCATGGAGGCCTACGAGCAAGCCGGCCGTCTCGAGGATGCGCTGCGCCTCGCCGACGAGGTGCGCACGGATCCGTATGCCGATGCGCAGGCGCGTACGCTCGTCGGTGAGCTGCTGGCGCGTCACAACGACGAGCCAGGTGCCCGCCGTGCGTTCTCGGAGATCGTCGAGTTTGCGCCCAAAGATCCGCAGGCCCGTCGTCGTCTCGGCGATCTCTATCGCGCGCACGGCTGGTACGAAGAGGCCTATCGCCAGTACCAGACGCTGTCGGAGCTACTGCCCAACGATCCGTCGGTGTTGGTGCTGTTGGCCTCGGCGGCTGCCGGCGCCGGTCGCACCGACGAGGCACTGCGACTCGAACAGCGCGCTGCGGAAGGCACCGAGCCAGGCTCCGAGACCGGCGTGGCCAAGGTGGCGCGCTGGTGGTCGTCGGTGCGCCTGTTGTTCCTCCGTCAAGAAGCGCGTGACAAGCATGACGATGCCGAGCTGGCCCGCGTCTGGGGTCGCACCCGTCGCGCCAATGTGTTGGCCGATGCGCGCCCGTTCCGCGTCTATCTATTGTGGGCGCATCCCGAGGCGGATTGCGAGCTGTCGGCGACGCTGCCGGGCAATATCCAAAGTGGACCCACAGAGCTCGCGCCCGAGTTTGGTCTCAGCGGCGTGTCGAGTCGCGAGGCGCTGCAAGGCGACGCCACCGTCGAGATTCGCCGCTCGAACCCCCAGGCCAGCCTGCGCTACACCGCACAGCTCCTCGTGATCTGGGACGAGGGCCAGAAGACCGAAGCGTCGAAGCTGTTGCCGCTCGAGCTCGGCCCGCAAGGCCAGCCGATCAAGGTGCGCATCACGCCTGATCGCAAGGCGGAGGTGCTCAAGTGAAGCGCCTACTTCTCGTGTTGTTGGTTGCTTCCTGCGCCAAGCCGGCACCGCCAGCACCGACGGTAGGGTTGGCCGAATCGGCCCGACCGGGGGTGGAGCTGGTACGTGACAAGTTCAAGGCGGAGCCGCTGTCGGGCTCGCGCCGCATCGAAGATGGCAGTGAGCTGGCCACCCCGGCCGACGGTCGTGCCAGTGTACGTCTCGACGGTGGCTCGTGGTTGCTGATCGACGCCAAGAGCCGGGTACGCATCCAGGCCACGCAGGTCACGTTGCTCGCTGGCCGCATCTGGGTCGACGCGCGTCAGGCCGAGTCGTTGGTGGTCGCGGTACCCGGCGGCACCTTGAGCGCGGCGCAGGCGGGATTTGCCGTCGAGCTCAATCAGAAAGGCGCGAGCGCCTATTGCGTCAGCGGTCAGCTGACTTATGCCGCCAAGACCTCCAATCGGCTGGAGGAGGGCATGTCGGTCCAGATCGATGGCAACGGCATCGTCAAAGAAGAGCCCGAGTCACGCTGGGATGACTGGACCGGCGGCCTTGCCGAGCCGGGCCCGCCGCGCGCGCTCGAACCGGCCGGGGTGGGTCAGCTCTCTGCGCGTCGCAGCGACGAGATCGGCGCCGCGCGTGCCCCACTCATCCTGCGCCGCCACGACGTTCGCGCCACCATCGAAGGCGACCGCGTGGTCACCGACGTGGAGCAGGTCTTCTTCAACCCCCGCTCCGAAGCCGTGGAGGGCGTCTACACCTTGCGCCTGCCGCCAGGCGCCATCTTGATCGCCTACGACGCCCGTGAAGGCGATGGCGACGGCAACTCGATGTGGGCGACCAGCCCGCGCGCCGTCGCTGTCGACGCCCGCGGGGCGGCTGGTCAGGCACTCGAATGGGCCAGCACCGATCGCTATCGTGGCCGCATCATGCAGCTCCAGCCGGGCAAGACCGAGCTGGTCCGCGTGCGCTACATGGAGTGGCTCTCCCGTCGAGGAAACCGCCGCACCTGGACCTACGCCATGGGCGGCGCCAACCCACCGTTGCTCGGCGAGTTCTCACTCGAGGTCGACACCGATCGCGCCCAGGCGGGCGGGCTCGAGGCCGGCATGGGCGCACGCATCGAGGCCCACAAGATCGTCTTGCGCAAGAGCGACTTCCGTCCGCGCGCCGACTTCGCACTCGATCTACTCGACGGCAAAGACGCGCCCAAGACCCATCTGTACACCGAGCCGGCGGGCCCGGGTGACATTGGCCGCGGCTATGTATTGACCCAGATCGATCCGCCGTTTGGACCAGCGCCGTCGTCGCTGCAGCTGGTCATCGTCGTCGACGCCTCGGCGGCCACCGATCCCGGCCGGCTCGATCTGGAACGCGCCGTCGTCGACGCCGTGCTACGCCAGTTGACCACGCGGGACAAGGTCGCAGTCATGACCGCATCCACCGAGGCGCGTCCAGTGGGAGCGGCCGGTCTTTTGCCCGTCGACGCCGCCCGCACCGAGGCCCTCCTCGAAGGACTGGCCCGCACTGCGCCCGGCGGCGCCACCGATCTCGGCACCTCGCTGACCCAAGCCGCCAAGCTCTTACCGGCCGGCGAAGGCGTGGTGCTCTACATCGGCGATGGCCGCCCGACGCTGGGCGCGCTCACGCCGGCCGCCTTGGCCGAGACGTTGGCGCATCTAGGGACCCTGCCGCGCATCTTCACCGTCGGCATCGGCAGCGACTCCGACCGCGGTGTCCTCGACTCGCTCGGCACGGGCGGCATCGCGCTCACCGTCGAAGATCGTCCCGACGCCGCCCACGCCGCCTATCGCATCCTCGGCGCGGCCGCCCAGCCGACGCTGCGCGACGTGAAGCTCGATCTCGGCGCGTCGATCGACGTCGCCTATCCCCAGGGCCCAATGACCCTCGCCGCCGGCCAGCCGCTCACCATCGTCGGCCGTCTGCGCGGCACTGGCGGCAATCCGACCCGCGTCGTGCTGACCGGTCTTCGCGACGGCAAGCGCTTCACCGAAGAAGTGAAGCTCGCCTCCGCCACGGCCGACACCCGCGGCGATCTCCGCCGTCGCTGGGCCCGCGGCCGTCTCGACAGTCTGTTGTCGCGATTTGCCGGACGCGAGGCGTTGGTCGAAGTGGGCACGCACTTTGGCCTGGTGACGCCGTTTTCGGCGCTGTTGCCGATCTCTGGCTCGATGTCAGCCTACATCCCCATCGAAGCGCCGCAGAGCTCCTTTCGCCCCGACGACGCCACCGTCGGTGACGGGCCCATCGCCTTCGAGGCTGCGCAGTCGCGCGGTGGGGGCGGCGCCGATGTCGGCCCGCTCTACGTGAGCCTGCTGCAGCAGCGCGACGAAGGCGTGCGGGTCTGTTACGACCGCAAGGCTGCCTCGCACCCCGAGCTGTCGGGCCGCGTCGAGCTCAAGGTCAAGATTGGCCTCGCTGGTGAAGTCCAGGCGGCACAGGTCAGCTCGTCGACGCTGCGCGATCCGGAGGTCGAGGCCTGCATGGTGCGTGGCATCCGGGCGATCCGTTTGCCGCCGCCACCCGACGTGAAGATCCACGACATCGTCGCTGACTGGACCTTCGAGGCCGAAGACTCGCGCCTCGGGGCCGGCCGTCGCTGCTCACAGGCGTCGACGCAATATCTGGCCACCCGCCGTCAGCTCTGGCGTGAGCGGCTCGGCTCCAACCCTGGCGTCGAAGGCGCGATGGCCGTCTGGCGCGAGGCCGGTCGCGCGTGCGAGCTCAAGACCTGGCTCGACAAAAAAGCGCTCCTCGATCTGGCCCGTCGCCATGTCGGCCCGACGCTGTATCAGGTAGATCTCTACCATCGCTTCAACCGCGCCCCCGACGTGCAGGCCTATCTGCGTCGGGAGATCTTGCGCGCAGTGCGGACGGCGGCCGATGTCGCAGCGGTTCGCGGCGGCCTCAGCCTCGACGGTGGCCTGGCCCCGGAGCTGATGGAGAGTCTCATCAAGAAGCAGACGGACCTCGTGACCAAGATCAAAGTCGTCCGCACGTTTTTGGCGCTGGCACCCGAAGCGATCGGCCCCCGCCTGCGCTTGCTCGGCTTTCTCGTCGACGCGGCCAAGGCCAAACGTGCCGAGCTCCCCGAAGCCGCCACCGAAGCACGTCGGGTGGCCGACAGCCTGCGCGCCGATCCAGGCGCCGATGCCGACACGCGCGAAGCCGTCGGCGAGCTCTTGGTCCTCCTCGATCCAGACGAGGGCGCGCGCGCCTTCACCGAGATCGTCGAGTTTGCGCCCTACGATCCGTGGGCCCGTCGGCGGCTCGGCGATCTGTTGCTGGCACACGCCCGTGCGGAAGATGCCTATCGCGAGTATCAGACGCTGGCCTGGCTGATGCCGAGCGATCCGATCGGGCCTTTGCTACTTGGCCGGGCCGCCGCCGCAGCGGGTCGCACCGACGAAGCCTTGCGTCTCGAAGAGAAGATCAGCGAGGCCGTCGATGCCAAGGCCGGCTCCGGCGATCCCGCCAACTGGGCGCGTCATCTGACGTCGGTGATGCTGGCCAAGCTGCGCGACGGCGCCCGGACTTCCAAGAACACAGACCTCCTCGAACAGCTCGGCGCCCGTACGCGTCAGGCCGGCGTGCTCACCTGGGCCAAGCCCGTCATGCTGGCGCTCACGTCCAACCATCCGCGCGCCAACTTGCAGCTCTCCTGGGCCGGGCCCGGCGACACCGTTCCCCGCCGGGCGTCGATGCAAGGTGGCGCGGTCGGCATCGAAGCCGATCATCTGTCGTCGCTGCGCGGCCCGCTGAAGCTCCAAGTCCGCTGCGTGGGCTGCCAGGACAGCCTCGACTGGCACGGCGATCTGTGGGTCCTTCTCGACGAGGCCAAGCCCACCGAGCAGCTCCTGCACCTAGAGGTCCGCCGTGGCGGTCAGCGCGACTTTGTCCTCGACGGCAAGCAGCTCAAATAGCCGAAATCCGCACGATGAATTTCATGCCATGATGGCCGCATGCGTTTTGCGAGCCTGCTCGTTCTAGTCGCTGCTGCCTGCAACAATCCTCCCGGCACCCAGCTCGTCTTCAACCTCGACGCCGATCTGTCGACGGCGGCGCATTTCTACGACCTGCCCTATCCCAACGATCTGCGGCTCGACGCCCAGGGGCATCCGGATCTGCGCGGCTTCCCCAACCCCAACGGCAACCCCATCTTGGCGGGCCTGCAGACGTCGGCCATGGAGCGCGTCGGCTGGCCGGTGTTGCCGGTCGCTTATCTGCGTTTCACTGGGCCGATCCCGGCGCGCAGCGTCAATGACCTCGTCGAAGCGGGCAACACCTCGCCCATTTTGCTCATCGACATCGACGACACCTCGCCCGAAAAAGGTCGACTCCTCCCGACGGTGGCGCAGGCCGGCGTCAGCGACGACTATCTTCCGATCAACACGCTCGCCGTCGCTGCGCGGCCCGGCTTTGTCTTGGCCCCAAAGCGCCGTTATGCCTTCGTGGTCAAGCGCTCCCTCGGGACCACGCCGCTCGATGTGCCGCCGGCCTTCGCCGATCTGGCCGCCGGCCGGACCCCGTCGGGAAAGAACGGTGCCGCCGCGCGCGATCTGTATGCGCCGTTGTGGACCGCGCTCGCCAAGGTCCAGATTCTGCCGACCGACGTCGCTGGCGCCACCGTGTTCACCACCGGCGACGTCGTCCAGGAGACCTTCGACCTGACCACAGCGCTCGTCGCCAAATATTCGATCCAGATCACCAACCTGGCCATCGATCCCGACGACGGCGCCACCCAAGACGGCTTCTGCGAGCTGGTCGGCAAGGTCACCTACCCGCAATTCCAGGCCGGCATGCCGCCCTACGACTCGGGTGGCCTGTTCGACTTCTCCGACGGTGGCCTACCCAAAAAACAGCGTGACGAAGACGCGCCCATCCGCATCACCCTGCCGTTCGGCGAGATGCCAGCCAGCGGCTTCCCGCTCGTCGTCTACTTCCACGGCTCGGGCGGTAGCAGCTCGAGCGCCGTCGACCGTGGCCCCGTCTTGATGGCCGGCGGCGACTTCACCAAAGGCAAGGGCCCCGCGTACATCCACGCCAAACATGGCCTCGCCAACGCCTGCAGCGCGCTGCCGGTCAACCCCGAGCGACTCCAAGGCGCCAGCGAGACGGCTTACCTCAACCTCAGCAACCTGGCCGCTTTCCGGGACACGTTCCGTCAGGGCGTCATCGAACAGCGCCTGTTCATCGAAGCTCTCCGCAAGCTGGAAATTCCGCCCGCTGTCGTCGCTGGCTGTGCCGCAGTCAAGCTCCCGGCTACCGCCACGAGCTTTCACTTCGATGAGGCCAAGCTCGTCGCCCAGGGCCAGTCGATGGGCGGCATGTACACCAACATGATCAGCGCCACCGAGCCGCGCATCAAAGCCTCCGTCCCGACGGGCGCAGGCGGCTTCTGGAGCTATTTCATTCTCCAGACCCAGCTCATCGCCAACGCCGACATCCTCATCGGCTCGCTCTTCAACACCGATCCGCCGACCTTCGTCCA
>Ga0123336_10000144_pt1 | contig 71744 bp, 57 predicted proteins | sample SSSSmetaG_FD_96466 | JGI IMG/M metagenome (GOLD analysis project Ga0123336, IMG submission 96466) | Glacier valley bacterial and archeal communities from Borup Fiord, Nunavut, Canada, to study Microbial Dark Matter (Phase II) - ​SSSS metaG | ecosystem: Environmental > Aquatic > Freshwater > Ice...
GAACAAGAGCTTCATACATCCTATTTCAGGGCTGGAAACATACTGGAGGCACTTGAAAAACTATATTACGGAAGAGATAGGAACACAATTACGGTTTTTAGTGTTGTATTGAATCCTGTGAGTTAGTGCGAAACAAGGAACCCGGCATTTTGGAATGCGGACCCATTTGAAGGAAACAAAAAAGGCATTGGAAATTGGGTCCATTCGTGAGCGACAAAAAAGGCATTGCGCACTAGACATTGGAGCCATCCCGAAAAGAACATCCGGGAAATTAAACGAAGAAATTATATGATAAGCGTTACAGAAAAAGCAAAAGAAAGAATCATCGCCCTCCGTCAGGAAGAAGGCCGTGAGCCTAATAATAATATTCGCGTGTCTGTAAAAGGCGGCGGTTGCTCAGGCCTGATGTATGATTTGAATTTTGACGATCAGGTAAAGCCAGTCGATCAGATCTTTGAGGACAAAGGCATTAAAATACTAGTTGATAAGAAAAGTTTGTTGTACTTATTGGGTACAACATTGGATTTTTCAGATGGTTTGAATGGAAAAGGATTTCAGTTCGTAAATCCGAATGCATCGAGAACGTGCGGATGCGGTGAAAGCTTTGCAGTTTAGATTTATCGCATTTATAAAGGTAGGGCCTTGACGTATCAGGGTCTTTTTTATTTACAAAGGATGGGTAAGTCATTATCAAAGGGTATCATAAAATTTTAGCGACAAGCGTATTTTTAGATCATTGTTGCAATACATTTAAGTTCAATCGCGATCGGTGTTGGCAGGCGATTGATCTCAACTGTGGTTCTGCACGGCTGACTGGTTTTAAAATAATCAGCATAAATTTTATTATAGGTGGCAAAGTCATCTGCCATGTTTGTGAGGAACACCGTTACATCTATAAGATTTTCCCACGTTGATCCCGATGCTTCCAGTATCAGCCGAACATTCTCAAAAACAGAATGACATTGTACTTCAATATCATACGATTTTATATTTCCCAACTCATCTACTTCAACTCCCGGAATTTCTTTCACGCCACGCTTACGCGGACCAACTCCTGACAGAAATAAAAGATTACCAACCTTGCGAGCATGCGGATAGCTTCCTACCGGTTCGGGTGCCCTATCCGATGATATTGAATCACTCATTATCCTAATTTAAATTTTAATAGCAAATAGTAACAGTTTATACATTCTAGTTCGTCAATTCAACACCAAACACAAGACTTGCCCATAAACTTTGGTAATCTGCTCCTTGTTTTTCTGAGGGAATCATCTTCACTGCGCTTACCATCCAGGGACCAACACTGCTTATTGGGAACTTGATTGTACCATCATCTTCAGAATAAATATTTTGTAAGAATGTTTTATTACCAACATGATTCCAGACTTTCACCATCGTATGCGGCGCAGGTATGTTGTCCCAGAATAGACGACATTCCAAATAGTCACCAACTTTCAATAAGGCGGGATTTGTCAATGGAATGATTTCATAGCGCAATCCAATACGCTTGCGAAATGTTTCATCAGTTTTAGAACCAGATTGGACAATCAGTTTTGCGAATCGCTTATAATATTCCTTTGAACGTTTGTTAAGCTCATTGCTTTTCTTTTTTAGGTCCAGAATGTTTTCCATTCCATCCTCTTTAAGATACTCATTGAATTTACCTGCTTCCATTTCTATGAAAGCAGAATTACTTTCCAACACAAAAAGATGTGTGCCTTCATTTTCAAATTTGTAAGACACGTTCTTTCCCTTCGTTGGTTTAATGTCTTTCAGTAGACTCTTTACCGGCAAAATCGAAGAATACAGATCCAGCTTTTCAACCTTATGTTTGGTGAGATCCCAAAATTCTCCGGTAAAGTTCTCTCCAACCATAAAATCCACTTTCATTTCTTCACCGATGCTGAATCTGAATTTTTCAGTTTGTAGCCAGAACTCGTGTCCTGATGCAAGAGATACTATCAGAAAGAAGATTATTGTAAATGTTATTCTGTGCTTCATAGTGCTCATTTTAAAATTGACAGTAAACAAAAATAATAGTAGAAAAAGAGCATTCAATAAGTCAAAGAGATTTGAACTTAAACTGAACGCGCTGCCTACTGCTTTTGACTACCGGTTCATTATTTCTTCAATCTCATCCGCTTCAATTGGAATATTCTTCGTGAGGTCAAGAATGCCTTTCTTCTTAATTACAACATTGTTCTCAAGCCTGATCCCAATATTCTCCTCTTTGATATAAAGACCAGGCTCGACGGTCCAGACTGAATCCAGTGCCATCTTTGCATACATGTTGCCCACATCGTGTACATCCAATCCAAGCATGTGTGATGTGCCATGATAGAAATATTTTCTAAATGCTTCCTGACCGGGTTTTTGGTTTTTGATATCTGCTGTAGTGATCAGCTTAAGCTTTACCAATTCACGCTCAACAATCTTTTCAACTTCTTTATGAAAATCAAAATACACAACGTTAATACTCATCATTTTCATTGCTTCACGCTGAATCCTTAACACGGCATTGTAAACTTCTTTCTGACGTTTGGTAAATTTTCCGTTCACAGGAACTGTCCGAGTTAGATCAGAATTATAATTAGCATACTCTGCACCAGCATCCAGAAGCAAAAGGTCCCCGTCTTTGCACGTGAGACTGTTCTCGATATAGTGCAGCACGATATTATTCTTTCCCGAAGCAATGATCGGAGTGTAGGCATGACCTCTTGATCCGTTTCGCACAAACTCATGAATATACTCTGCTTCCACTTCATATTCCATCACGCCTGGTTTCACGAATTTCAAAACTCTTCTAAAAGCTTTTTCTGTAATGTCTGCTGCTTTTTGCATCACTTCAATTTCTAATGGATGCTTTGTTATACGAAGTTTCGACATGATTGGTGCTACCCGATTGTATTGATGTAATGGATAAACCGATTTACACCATTTAATAAAGCGTGCATCACGTGATTCAACGATTATATCTGAACGGTAATGTTCATTTGTATTGAGATACACATTTTCAACTCCGCCCATCGCCATCATGTGATGAAACCACTTATGAAAATCCGTATGCCAGATAATCGTTTCAATACCTGAAATTTCTCTTGCTTCTGCTTTTGTAAGTTTATGACCTTCCCATTTTTCAAGCTGCTCGTTTGGCTCACGTAAGAAAAGGATCTCTCTGTATTTTTTATCAGGAAATTCGGAACAAACAACCAATTGACTTTCTTCCTGATCAATGCCAGTCATGTAGAAAAAATCGCTGTTCTGACGGAAAGGCATTGTACCGTCTGCGGAAGTTGGCATGACATCGTTCGAATTAAAAACCGCGAGTGAGGTAGATTTAAGCTCTTTCACCAGTCGCTTGCGATTCGTAATAAAAAGTTCCTTGTCAATAGTCCCGTATCTCATGTTGAATTATTAATTTGATAGCAATTTAAAGTAAAATATGGGAGCGTTAAAGAAAGTAAATTTCATGTTTCAGGTTGCAAGTTGTATGATCGCGCTCATGGCTAGTGATCCATTTTCTGCAACAGCACAGTCGTACCAGCCAACATCGGAAAATCTTAAAAACCGGGAGTGGTTTCAGGATGCGAAGTTCGGACTCTTTGTTCACTGGGGTGTCTACAGTGTACTTGGCGATGGCGAATGGGTAATGAACCAGCAGCAGATTCCTATAAATACGTACGAAAAGTTACCAGCTTTTTTTAATCCAACTGAATTTGACGCAACCGCGTGGGTTACAATGGTCAAGGATGCAGGAATGCAATACATCACTATTACAAGCAAGCACCACGATGGCTTTGCAATGTTTGATTCAAAAATTTCTGATTATAACATCGTAAAGAAAACTCCTTATGGAAAGGATATCTTGAAATTACTTGCGGATGAATGCCGTAAACAAGGCATCAAATTATTTTTCTATCATTCCCAACTCGATTGGCATCACCCGGATTACTTTCCACGAGGAGTGACTGGCGGAAGTTATACCGGTCGCGCAGAAAGTGGTGACATGAATAAGTATCTGGATTATATGGATGCACAGCTTACTGAGTTGTTAACAAACTACGGCGATGTAGCAGGGATCTGGTTTGATGGAATGTGGGATAAGAAAGATGCCGACTGGCGTTTAAATAAAACATACGGACTGATTCACAAGCTTCAACCGGCAGCGCTTGTCGGAAGTAATCACCATCGTACACCATATCAAGGTGAAGATTTTCAAATGTTTGAGAAAGATCTTCCCGGACATAATACGACTGGCTTTTCACCTGAACAAAAGATTGGTGAGCTGCCAACAGAAACGTGTGAGACAATTAACAACAATTGGGGATTTAATTTAAAAGACAACAGCAACAAGAGTATTAAAGATCTTGTACAATATTTAGTAAAAGCTTCTGGATATGGAGCAAATTTCCTGTTGAATGTTGGCCCGATGCCAAATGGAAAAATTCAACCTGAGCATGTCGCACTTTTGAAACAAATGGGTGAATGGACAAAAGTAAACGGTGAAACAATTTATGGAACTCGCGGCGGTCCATTGAGCGCAAGCGAATGGGGAGTAATGACGCAAAAGGGAAATAAAATTTATGTACACATTCTCAACTGGCAGGACGAAACCCTTACCCTACCGAAGCTTGGTAAGAAAGTGGTGAGCGCTAAACTTTTTTCAAATAAGAGAGCAATTAAATTTCTTGATAACGAATTTGGATTGAGTTTGAAAGTGCCGAAGGAGATGATGAATGATGTGGATACAATTGTGGAGTTGGAAGTGAAGTGAGAAGTCGAGAAGTGAAGAACAAATCTATTAAAAATAAAAAGCTCGCTACGTGTAACGAGCTTTTTTTGTGGTTATGATCTACGAAAAATAAGATTTCCGATTCTTAACTTCTGAATTCTCTTTTAATTGCTTTCCCCCGCAGGATCATTCACACTGTCCGTATCGATTGAGTTCATTACCAGGAACGTAACAAGGATTCCGGAGAAAAGGCCTTCAAGTGCAACGATGAAAGAAGCAATGTATGGATTCAGATAATGTCCCATAGGCTCGTTATCAATAATTGATTGCATCAGGCCGGCATCTATTTTCATATAGAGAAACATAAATATTCCAAAAATAGTAGAGCTGATTGCAGAAATTGATGCACCTGTAATTAAGCCTCTGAAATAATTCATATGTGCTCCGTGTGTTTCTTTATATTTCTTCAATGCAAAATATACACCAACCGACAGAATAAGAAGGTTGACCAATCGTAACTCAACGTGATGATGCAGGTTGATAATTCTCATGACAGAAAAGAAAATAATAAGTCCGGCACTGATTTTCAGTCCATAATTCTCGGGGATTCTGTTCGGATTAGTGAATAAGCTCATGAGTATGTCTTTTTATTTGAGTGAATTTTTGGATTTTTTTCCACAAATGCAAACGTTGGCATAATGAATCTTTTGATAACTCGGATGATCGGGCTAATAACGATCTGTGACACTATTCTAATTTAAATAAACCCTGACCACCAATCAACCTCCTGACAGAATTCAACCGCAAGTGTGGTATGACGCAAAAGGACATTGAAGCGCATCTGATAACATTGCCCAGGGGATCGAAACGAAGGATGGTTTGTGGGTACATTGCTATCTTCACCAATTACCAACATTCCTCACTGTATCTCCTTCATGATCTCTGACTTTGTACTTCTGTTGTTTCCAGATGAATAATTCATCCTTACTTTTCTGTAGCTCTTCAGAAGTAGGTCTGTAATTAATAAGTTTCTTAAGATCCGGCTGACCCGCATCAACCCAGGCTGTAAACCAAAGATCGCCCGTCATTTTTATACTCGCCCGAAATTGTCGTTCAACCATTCCTGAAAGCTTATCATGATAATGTTTTGAGAAAGTCATTGAGTAAACTCTTATTGTCTGCTTGCCTTTGGTCTCATAATTAAATTTCACCGGAGAATTCCCGGATAGCAGCTTTTCCTCTTTCAAAACAGAGTCAACCATAGTGTGCGCATTTCTAATGGCGTTCCATGCTCTTGCCTGTGGATCACGTTCGTAAGATGCTTTACCAACATAAAAATCGTACGTATCAAAGAATAATTCTGGTAAACGCGATTCCCAAAGTCCATGAATACCATGTTGGTTTGTTAGTTGTCCGTTGTGATTGCGTGTTGTGTGCAGGGGAACATTTGCATCACTTATGTAATGTGCAAGTTCCGCTGATGATCTCAGAATTTTATCCGGGTCATTCAACACAAAAGCATCTTTCAACTGATTAAATATCCTTACAATATGCCAGGGAACGATGCCATGTGCTTTCAACGTATCCTCGCTATATTTTTTAACAGCTTCGCTCCAATACTTTGGAACTTCTTTCCATACACTATCTCCATACTCTTCTACATCCATATAATGTCGCGGCGCTTCATCCGGCACAGCATACCTGCGACGATCAGGATAGGTTGATGCCTCCACCAGATAATTCATATTCTTTTTATAAAAGCCAATCATCTCGGGCGGCAGCGTAAATACCCCAAGACGATTGATCTTTTGATGACCGAAGAATCCCCATGAAGAGGAAATTAAAATGACAGTCAATAAAATTACTTTCAGAGATGGCTTCACTGGATTATCTTTCGATACCGAAATTATTCATCTATGAGAAATTCTCTTATTATTCTGTTGCTGGTTATCCAGACTATTTGCAACGCCGCTGATCCTTATCCACGAAATGAGGCCATTGATATATTGCATTATCAATTCAAGCTGGAGCTGAATGATTCAACTAACAGGATCGCTGGCCAGACCTCAATCGATATTCATTTTAAAAAGGCGATCATGGATTTTGAGCTTGATCTTACCAATATCAATGCAAAAGGAGAAGGCATGACCGTTACCGATGTCCTTCTTAATAATGAACCATTAAAATTTTCCCACAAAAACGATCGTCTCAAAATATTTTTACCAGCTAACTCCACCGCCGATGAGGATAAAAGAATCGTAATTGTTTACAGTGGAATTCCGCAAGACGGATTAATTATAAGCACAAACAAATTTGGCGACCGTACTTTCTTTGGAGACAATTGGCCAAACCGAGCACATCATTGGCTTCCAACAATTGATCATCCGTATGAGAAAGCTACGTGCGAATTTATTGTCACTGCGCCTGAACATTACACCATTATTGGAACCGGAATTAAACTTGAAGAGAGTTCAATTGGAAAAAAGAACAAGCTCACCCATTGGAAGACCACTGTCACACTTCCTACAAAAGTGATGGTAATTGGTGTTGCCCGCTTTGCAGTGAAATACGAAGGCATTGTTGATGGTGTTTCTCTGGAAAGTTGGGTCTATCCTCAAAATAGAATTCAGGGATTTACAGATTATTCCATTGCAGCAGGACCCCTTAACTTTTTTAATAAAATGATTGCGCCATATCCGTATGAGAAACTGGCGAATGTCCAATCGACCACACGCTACGGAGGAATGGAGAACGCTGGCAATATTTTTTATTATGAAAACTCTGTCGGAGGAAAAAATATTGAAACTCTGGTTGCTCATGAGATCGCCCATCAATGGTTTGGCGACTCTGCATCGGAGAACGACTGGTATCATGTGTGGCTAAGTGAAGGCTTTGCAACGTATGGAGATCATCTTTACATCGAAAGTGTATATGGGAGTAAACGATTAGCTGAGGAAATGGAAAAGGACAGAAAAAAGGTATTGGATTTTAATATGAAAGTTCACTCGCCTGTTGTTCTTACGTCAGCTCCCGACCTGACTAAAATTCTTAATCTCAACACCTATCAAAGAGCATCGTGGGTATTGCACATGCTGCGACATGATATAGGTGATGAAAAATTCTGGCAGGGATTAAAGGAGTATTATGAGAAATTCCAGTTAGACAACGCCTTAACAGACGACTTCCGCGCCGTGATGGAACGAGTCTCTGGAAAGGACCTCAAGATTTTCTTTGAACAATGGCTCTTTAGGGCAGAGATGCCTGATTTGGGCATTAAATGGAGTTATGATCCAAAGAAAAAGGAGGTCAATATGGAGGTGGAGCAGCGCCAACTTTCACTGTTTACTATTCCTCTGGAAATCGGTATTACAGGTGATTCCGGTAAGCATAAAATAGAGAAAATACAGATTTCTACTCTAAAACAGCATTTCCGGTTTGCCTCTGATAAGCCCGTCAACCTAAAACTGGACCCTGGCACATGGCTCCTTTTCAGCTTTGATTTAAAGGATATTAGTAAGTAAGGCCTTTGTAAATCACCTCTTTCGTTTTACCTTTGCAATCCTTTTGATAAGAAACAACTATGGCAAACCATAAATCAGCTGAAAAACGCATTCGTGCAAACGAAACGAAACGAGTACGCAATCGCTACCAGAGCAAAACAACTCGCACGCAAGTGAAGAAATTGCTGGGAACAACTAAGAAAGATGATGCGCAAACTCTGTTAAAACAGGTTTCTTCAATGATCGACAAGTTAGCGAAGAAGAACATCATACACTGGAAAAAGGCGGCTAACCAGAAATCAAAATTGGCCAAGCGTGCAAACGCTTTGAAGGCTTAATATCTAATTAAGAAATTAAATTTTTCCCTCCTTTATCGGGTAACTGATGAAGGAGGGTTTTTTTGTGCACGGAGAGAACAACTGAAGAATGAAGCGGGAACACAATGACACTGCGATGAGTGAACGGCAGCCAAACGATGAAAATAAAATAAAGGCCGGGTGGCACGATGGGTCATGTGAGGATGGCATTGAATCCAAGATGGTGGTCTTTGTAGATTTTGATATGTATGACTTTTCCTGAATTCCGAGACAAGTAGTCTGGTTTTCCTTCAATCAAAAAATCTTTCCTGAACACCAGGCTACATACCTTCGTTATCTTGAATATCAATGAATCAAAACCTCTTACCATCAAAGACTGGTCAACCGATGACCAGCCACGTGAGAAGCTATTGCTGAAAGGAACAACGGCATTATCCGATGCCGAATTGATTGCTATTCTTATCGGCTCAGGAACTGCAAATCTTAGTGCGGTGGATGTCTCGAAAAAAGTTTTACAGCACGTTGATAATAACTTGCATCAGCTTGCGCGTTTAACGGTAAAAGATCTCATTAAAATTAAAGGGATTGGTGAAGCGCGTGCCATTACCATCATCGCGGCACTTGAATTGGGTAGACGAAGAAAAGATGTCGACAATAATGAAAAGCCAAAGATCGGATCATCAAAAGACGCATTTGGTATGATCAGCGGAGACTTGATGGATCTGCCGCACGAAGAATTTTGGGTGCTGCTATTAAATCGAGCCAATCGCATTATAAAAAAGAAGCGCATCAGTGAAGGCGGAGTGAGTGGCACCATTGCCGATCCAAAAATCATTTTCAAGATGGCACTGGAAGAATTAGCCAGCGGCATTATCGTTGCGCATAATCACCCTTCCGGAAATATGATAGCAAGTCAGAGTGACATAGACCTGACTAAGAAATTGCAGGAGGCTGGAAAATTTCTGGAAATACAATTACTGGATCATCTTATCATTTGCGGTCAGAAATACTTTAGTTTTGCAGACGAAGGAATTCTTTGAAAGAAGTTGAGAATTGAGGATCTGAGAAGATGAGGATCCAAAACTGAAAGCAGAATGTCAAGAATTATCATAATTATCGGAATAATAGCGGCTATTGGGATCGGATTGTACTCGCTGAGTTCGGGATCATCGGATGAAGATTATAAATCGCGAATCCTGAGAGAGCGGGTGGAGAAAGATGAGTATATGAAGAACGCTGACGAATCTCCGTTCGATGAAGCGAAAAATTCATTCAAAGGTCTCTCTTATTTTGATGTAAATGAGAAATACCGGGTCATTGCAAACCTCAAACCAATTGAAAATAAAAAAGTGATCATCCTTCCGACCAGTTCAGGAGAAGAAAGCAAATACCTGGAATATGGATGGGTGGAGTTTGAACTTGAAGGAGTTAAGAACAGATTGCTATTGCTTGAAGTAATGGCAATGGGTGTCACGCGCGGTACGTTGTTCCTCGCTTTCGCGGATGAGACAAGTGCAGGTGAAACATACGGCGGTGGTCGTTATCTTGATTTGAAAAAAATGCCTGGTGCCGGTTCTATGATCCTTGATTTCAATAAAGCCTATAATCCATATTGCGCTTATGTTGATAAATTTTCCTGTCCGTTACCTCCACGAGAAAATATATTGAAGGTTGCAATCAAAGCCGGGGAGAAGAATTACAACTAATTGATTCGGTGATTCGTTAATGATCATCACAGAATAAACGAATTAAATCTTCACATAGATGCTGCGTTTATCCATCCAGTATCCAACACTCCAGCAGATCAACATAAACGTTACCGAGAATAAAAGCGAACCTGTGTATGGTCCGGCCCATGCGAAACCATGAGCATAGATCCAACTATAATATGAATCTTTACGCATTGGAAACACAATCAGAATGATTGCAAGAAATTCCGACACGAGATAAATAAATAAAGTGTTTCTTCCCATTACTTCAAAAAAGTATGTCCAACCCTTCCATTCCATTATATCAATAATGTACAGGAGAATGCTTAGCACCATCAGATCAATACCACAGGTATATAAAACAAACGAACTGGTCCAGAGCTTTTTGTTGATAGGAAAAACAAGATCCCACGCCAATGCGATAAAAATCAAAATAGCACCTGCCATCATTAGCTTGGCGATGGTTTCATACGTTGCGCCCTTTTTCTTAATGTAATAACCAGCGCAATAACCAATTAATACATTTACAATAGATGGAAGCGTACTAAGAAATCCTTCGGGATCAAATCCAACTCCTTCACCGTGATACAAGTGGGGCTCTCCTATCAACCAGGTATCAAATTTCAGAACTGCATTACCTGTCAGCGTAAGATCACCAAATGCTACCAGTAAAATCCAGTAAGTAATCAATGCAGTAATGCTGAATAGGATAACTCCTTTTATTTTCCAGAAATAAATAATCAATGCACCAAACGCATAACAAAGAGCGATACGCTGAAGTACTCCAAAAATTCTTGTTCGTTCAAATGGTCGAAGGATCCATTCACCCAATTCGTTTTGTCTGGCAAATGGGAACCAGTACATCAGATATCCGATAACAAAAATAATGATCGTTCTCTTTACTATTTTTCGCATCACTGCACCCTTACCTATTGCTTCATAATTTCCCAGGGAGAAACTTAGAGAGGTTCCGACAAGGAAAAGAAATGTTGGAAAAACAAGATCTGTAAGAGTAAATCCATGCCAATCTGCATGAAGCAAAGGCGAAAACGTAGCGGAATAATCACCTGTGGTATTCACAATGATCATTAGGGCAACATCGATTCCGCGAAAAACATCCAGCGCCTGATACCGTTCTTTTAACTCCATTAAGATGAAGGTAAAATAAAAAATTTAATTTCTGAGATTGTTACTGTACAACTCAGAATCCTAGCAGAGAAAATGCCCAGAGTTTTTTCAAAAAACGAAAACCCGCCCTTTGCAGCAGGGCTCTAATTAATCTCCTTTGTTGTGAAGACCACAACAAAAATGCTACCTACCCAACCCGGCAACCAACTCTCTCCACTTTTCAATCTCAGGGATGCCAGGCTTACGCAATCCGAAGAATTGAACAATCATCTCTTTGTTCTTATTGAATACTTCAATACCAGTAACAATTCCATCAGTCGTTGGTTTTTTTACAACCCAAACACGTTCAATCTGATCTATACGCAAGTGCATATTGAAGTCAGGATCAAGAATATTCAACCAATGATCCATTGAGCGAACGGTTTGAATTTCTCCTTGATGGATTTGCAGATTTCCGCGATTCCCTGCGAATACCATTATCGGCAAACGATCACCGGCAGCGCGCTCCAACATTGGTTGTAACAATGACTTGTCTATTTCATAACTGAATTTTTCTTTTGCCAAAACAACAGCGTCAAGTCTGTTAACTGAGAACTTGCGCAACATACCAAAGAAATCATGCGTGTCTTTCATATTTTCCCATGCGGTCAACAATGCTGCTTTATCAACCTGATCAATTGATTTTGTGGGCTGAGATTTAACTTCAATAATCTCAATTTCTTTCTTTTGATCCGTTGCTGTAAAGTCAGTAACAATTTTATCAAATGCCTCCTGGTTACTTCCCGGTTTGTTATCGGCTGTGCCCGGGTGAACCAGAAAGATCTTTGTTACCGCAACTCCTGCTTCATCAAAAATCTGGATGCTTTGCTGAAGTCCATGTGGCGTTGGTTGGCGAACAGCAAATCCATATTTCCATGCAGCAAAAAATACTCTCGTTTCAATGGGGCCGATGACCGTTGCCATTGTGTGTGGCCCACCCTGAATTATATCTATTTTTTGGAAGGTTCCTTTGTGTTCGAGCACACAACTATCATTTCTTGATAAAGACATTACGCGACCAAGCGCTGAAAAACAGCTAAGTAATTTAGTCCAGTCACCTTCAAGCCTCGTTGTATAATCACCGACAGTTGTTGCTAGAAGTTCACCTTCGCTTACGCCAAGTTCCTGAGCACAATCACGAATTCGCAGCGTCGGCTTTATTTTTTTTAATTCTTCCCAGGATGTGCGTAATTCAGCCGATCCTGATTGAGTTGTTAACTGGCTCATAGATTTACAGTTTTCAATGATAGTTGAGTAGCTAGAGAATTGTATTGCATCCGGCATGATATGCGAACAAGGAAGTTTTTATCCACGCCTCAAAAGAATACCTTATTTAGATTTAATCCAAATAAAAGAAATATTCTATCAAAATCATTCAAAATAAGCCTTAAAAGCCCTCTACGAAATGAAGTCAGTCGGAAAATAAGTTGGGTGTAACTATAGAGGGCTGAGTTGACCCGGATCTCAGCTCACATTATTGGCTTGGATCTCTTCTTCACGCTTCCTCCATGATCTGTCGAGAAAGAATGTTCCAAAAGGGATCAGTGAACCTGCCAATTCAAGAAGCACCTGGAAGAAACTCCACTTCATAATTTTTATGGATGCCAAAACGATACCGATGTAAGCAATGAATAAACCTCCATGCGCCCAACCTACATACTTAACTGCCAATGGAAGTCCCATGTAATATTTTAATGGCATAGCGATAAGAAGTAACACCAAAAATGATATTCCTTCGGATATGCCAATAAATCGCAAGATTCTGACTTGATTCAACATTTGAGTATGGTTCATGTAAATATAAAAGAACCGGAGTACGGACCCCGGCATCTTTCAATCAAACTACTATTTAATACCTGACGCTAAGAAGCTTTTTTCACTAACCTAAATTCAAGTTGAGGCTTACCCCGCTCACCGTTTGTAGCCAGCGCCGTAAATCTAAGTTTATAGTAATTTCCGTCTGGATCTTTAACAACATAAAAACGATCCGATCTTACTGCCGGTGGTGGAGTTCCCGGAGGGCCACCGCCAGATCTCCATGTCGAACCAATAGTAAGTTGTGGCGACAGCAATGTAATTGAAGACAGGTTTGCTTCTACAAAATTATCATATGAAATAGTCGACGTTAATACTGCTACTGCCTGCACTTTGGGACTTTGTACAATTATGTCCTGGAAATAGTATGGTATAAGGAACCCGACATTGGCTGTATTTGTAAAGCCAGTCCACTCAATATCCCACTTTTTATCAGATGGTGCTACAGAGACAGTTCCAGATTCAAAGCTGAAATACGAAAAGCGATAATTTGCATCTTTTGTAACAGTGGTGCTTGAGAACGTGGTGGCAGAAATGTCAGCATGCTGGATCGTGTAATTGTCACCATTTCGAATAATGCGAATTTTTTTCCATCCAAGAGCAATCGTTGGATTACCTGGGCCTTCACCTCTGTTAACTATAAATACAAGATTTTCTGATTCAATTGCAGATACGGAGCCAATCACATTTTTAGTCAAATCTCCGTTGGCATTATCAACCCAATTGATCGCGCCTTGAAGCCACAATGGGAGCGGGTTCGAGTTAGCTGCTGCAAATACTGCTCCGATAGATAACCTGTTAGCTAAGTCCGCATTTGTTACATCTGCTGCAGTGACAGAATTCAAGTCTGTTTTACCAGACAATTTGTAAGCCATCATTCCGTTGGAAGAGTTTAGCAAAACACGAAAATCGTCAGTAGTAGAAAAAGCAAGGTCCCATGTTGTACGCGCAACAGCTGTTTGACGATTACCACTAAAGTCAATGAATACATTATTTGGATAAAATACCCCACCACCCGTAATATCGATTGTACCGGAAGCGGCAACTATTTCAGCAAATGAAAGTGTTACTACTTTCTTTTCGCCAAGCACCAGACCATTCGTTGCTGTCTGTATCGTAAAAACGATTTTTTCGGTTCCGTCAAATAATGCACCTGCCGTTTTTTTAACAAGAAAGCTTGCTGTTGTAGCATTTGCAGGAACAGTAATGGAAAGTTCATTGGATACTGCCGCAGGATCAGTTGTAAATTGTGTACCATATACAAGATTGGTAGACGGTGCAAGACTTACAGACAAAGTTGACGCATTGGAAACCGCACGCAACGAAGTAATAGTAATTGTTGTCTGCGCTTCGGCAGCACTTGTTCCCAATTGGTCTGAATCAAAAGCAACCAGATTATCAGGAAGAGCAGGATCATTTTTCGTGCAAGAGCTGCAAAACATGATCCCCACCAATGCAGTTAAAAAAAGAGAATTTTTAAAAAAATTAATCATATTATTTTTTATTATTTATTTAATACATAAGAAATGCTCATAAAAAAGGAACGGCCATAGCCAATTGGTTGTGCTCCAGCTGTGGAATGGGCACCCGTTGCCACAGCAGTATTGTTAACCGTTGTTACATCGAGAAGATTTCTAATTCCTCCTGCAAGTGTTATATGATTTAAAACTGACTCCTGGCTCATCCATGTCTTTTGAAGGGAGAAATCAGCCCAGCTATAAGGTGAGATCTTCGTTATCACCGCTGTTTGAGCAGTTGCGTTGTATTGATAGATCGGAAGACTTCCGGTGTATTTATAAAATCCTGAAAAAGTTAAACCAACACCTGGAACCTTGTAGCTGATTGTTGTATTCACTTCAGGTGACCATGTAAATGCATCAAGATCATTCATGCTTTCGGAAAGCTGATTGAATCTTCCTGTATAGGCAAAACCTGCAGAAACATCAAAATTTCCTGACTTCAATGCGCTGTTCCAGGTAATCCCCTTTGTTTGATAATGATCAATGTTGATGTACGATACAAGCAATGGATTTTTTGGATCCTGGCCATTCGCAATCATATTATCAATGTTATTATAAAATCCGCCAACAGCAATTGAAAGCTTTCGTCCATCACGATCGATAAGCTGCATGTTCCATGACGCATTGAAACTATGAGAAAGCTCAGCTCTAAGATTCGGATTACCGATGATCGAATGACTCGCGTCAAAAAAATTGAAGTATAATTCACGAAGCGATGGCGCACGAAATCCTCGTGCATAGGAAACACGTAAATCCTGTTTCGGAGATAGCATAATTTTCGAATTGACAGATGGAATTACAGGAGGCGCATCATAGACTGTGTTGTGTACCAGTCGGACGCCCGGGCGTATCTGCACCACTTTAAAAATTTTCCATTCACCAGAAACAAAAAAAGCATAATCGCCAATAGATTGCGTCCCCTCTTTTATTCTTCCGCCTGATCCGCTCTCAGTATTAAGATCGATTCCCGGCTGAAGGGAAAACGTATCACTTATCTTGTATTGAAAAGTACTTCTTACAGTAAGGCCGTTAAAAATTGTCACATCTTGCTGACCTGCACCAAGAGAAAGACGAACATCACCCGTGGCCTTATTTATTGTTACTGTTTGTGTCTTACGGGAATAGTCTGTGTAAGAGACCGCACCGTTAAAACTTAGCTTATCAGAAAAAGTATGACCACCCTGAATCTGGTGCTGGAATCGATTAGTACTATAATTCTGATCAAGCGCTTCTGTGCCAATAAAATTTCCAGGGTTATAAATATCCTCTTTTAAATAATCCAACCGGTAATAAAAATTGGAGTATTCAAATTTATAACCGACCACACCGCTGGCAAGCCATTGCGTTTTTGGATGCCACGTTTTTTCTCGTGCGGTAGAATCACCGATCCATCCATCGAAATTGTTCCTGGCAAGATCTCCACGGAAGTAAAACTTATCCATTGAATATCCAAGTCCAACGCTCTCGTTGTGAATGCCTGCTGACGATCCGTATTCTTTACCTACCGTTTCTTCATGAATCTTTGCAGAAATATCAATTTTATTGTCAATCGTTTTCTTTGTGATAATATTAATGACTCCAGCAAGTGCATCTGGACCATATACCACTGACATTGGACCTTCGATAATCTCGATCCTCTCGATTGAGTTTACATTGATCTGATTGATATTGATCTCGTTTGATGTTCCCTGACGACCGACTATTGGCACACCATCGATAAGTATTTTAACATTTTGTCCCTGTAAGCCTTGCATTGTAATATTCGATCCACCCAACGCCATATCCTGGGAGAAGCGAATGTTCATCTCCGTATTAAGAACATCCTGAAGTTTAACAGCACCTCTTGCCTGAATCACCTCTGATGAAATGGTGCGAACTTTATAGACCGAGTTTTTAGCTGATTGCGGCTCGTATTGTCCTGTAACTACAAACTCTTCCAAGTTGATAACCTTCAATGAGTCCTTCTTCTGAGCAGAAGCGGAGAAGGAGATAAATAAGACCCACAAACAGAAGAAATTTTTCAAGCCACAAAGATTAGAACGCTTCTAAATAAAAAATACCCAAATCAGTATAATAAATGACATTTCTATCAGCTTAATATTTAATTTAAATTTGTGGTATTTTTGAACATAATAACTGAATTCCTGGTTCAATTAAAGATATCAAAAGACACTTTCCCTAATACAATGAATGTACCAGAAGATGTTTTAGACAAAAATACCCCCAAAGATAAAGTTCGTGTGATCTTTGAACGGGATGATGTGTCGCTGGGTATAGTAGAAAATCCTACGGGGTCACCGATGGAGATATCGACCCAAGTCAAGAAATCCATTATTCATTTTTATTTCTGCATGGATGGAAATGCTGTTTTTGAGTTCGGTTCTCACTACAGCAGGGAGATCCAACGCCAATGGAATTACTTTTTTTACAATCCTGAAAAAGACCTACCATTTGTTCTAAAGTGTTGTTCCTTAAGCAAACTTGTGATATTGACAATTTCTCTTGAAAGTCTTCACAAGCTTTTTGTCCATGATGCCCTTCCTTTTTTAAAGCCGGAAAACATCAACAGGAAATTTTATGATGAACGTGAAATTCCTGCAAACTTATATGTCGTATTGAACCAGTTGTTTTCAATGCAAGTAAGCGAGACTTCAGAAAAACTTTACTACCATGCAAAATCATTGGAATTATTAAGCTTATATTTTTCATCCAAAAAGCCCAATACCGAAAGTTGTCCTTTCCTCAATGACGAAGAAACAGTCCGTAAGATCAAGCACGCAAAAGAATTCTTGTTAAAAAATATGGAATCTCCTCCAAGCTTAAAAGAATTGGCAAAGCAAGCTGGTCTTAACGAATACCAATTGAAAGTGGGATTCAAAGAAATTTACGGAAATACTGTCTATGGTTTTTTACTCGACCATAAACTTGATCATTCACGTGCGATTTTAGATTCAGCAAAATACCAGGTCAATGAAGTAGCTTATCAGATTGGATATACAAACCCGAGTCATTTTATCGCAGCGTTTAAAAAGAAATTCGGTGTGACGCCGAAGAAATACTTAATGGCACGAGCATAAATTTTAAAACACATAGCTTATATAGAGCAAGCCCTGTATAAACGATGTGCCCCATTTGTTTAATAGTTAGAAAGAGTAGGTCAATCCTAACATTACTCGCGACTTAAGTTCAGTTTGCCCCGCATAGATTTCCTGAGCAACGGGCAAAAACGCCATTGCACTCACTCCGATTTTATTATAAAGTACATTCACCCCAAGAGTTGCATTCAGGTTATAACCATTGCTGTCGACGACGTTCAAACCAGAAAACGTATTGACAGCATTTGCCTGATAATTAACCCCGGCACTGGGCTTTATCTTCATTACACCGGCAGTAATTGTATAATAGTAGGAGCCATTTAAATATGCACGGTTACCAAATCGATAATCCTGTGAATTTGAACTGTTAATTCGGTAAGCAACATTTGTAACAATTCCACTCCTGTTCCACATCATGTTATGTGTAAGATTTAAAAGATAATCTACACTTCCCGTTCCTACCTGAGAATTGAAATCTCCAATATTAAATCCAGGATCATCAACATTTACCCGATTTACTCCTGTGGGAAGTTTAATTCCACCACCTGCGTAAAGTTCATGACGAATTGTTGTGCTTTCATTATTAGAAATAGCTGTTGAACTAAAAAGTTTATAATTCAGTAAAAGCATTACGTCTCCAATGCCTTGAGAAGCTGTAACACCATCATCACTTTCCTTTCGGGAAATGATATGCGGCACGAATGCCATGACCTGAAGCTTATTAAAATTATATCCTCCCCAGAGCTCTGTTATTTTGAAATAATCATGACTGTATTGTGTCTGATCCTCCTTAACTATTGAACTGAATTGTGACATTGAATAACGAACACCTAAAAAACCTTTACTGAATGATGGCAAAAGTCCAATTTGAAAATTACTATTACCACATCCACATATCTCACAACCGAATACGGATACACAAGTCATTGCACACAGCAACAACATCATTAAATACTTTTTCATTTTATTGATTTGAAGTTTTTGAATAGGATAGATTAGATCATCGCACACCAGGCGATAAAATCTTATTAGACTATGAAACTTTAAATCAGAGGTGGGCGGAAAATATCCGGAAGATGGAAATTGTATTGTATGGAATTATAAAAATTTATTCCCGTATTGATTTCAATAAAATTATTTGATGTCGCCTTCGTTATTTCAATCGCAAAAAAAAGATTGATCTCATGCGCTTGAGCAATTGGTGCGGTGTCATTAACTCCCTGATGATCTGCTAATTTGAATTGCTGATGATAGTCACCCTTGCAAATTGCAATTACCTTTTCAGCTGTTAAACCCATAGAAAATGCAATCTCATTCCGCTGTTTGTAGATGAAAGAAATAAATCCCAATCTGCCGGCACAGTGCACAAGCATTGATATGAGGATTATATAAGGAAGGACTTTTTTCAACAGATCAAAAATAATATAAAAAGTAATATGTAAAAAGTAAAATCACTCATCACAATTCTACATTTTATTTTTTAAATTTTATAAAAGTAATATTTATCTTCGACGACTTCGTCCGGATGCTGATCCAAACAACATTCCAAACACTCCTCTCACCAACTCTTTTCCAATCTGCCTGGTAACAGGTGATTTCATAACCTCTTCAAAGGTGCTCTTATCGGCTTTCGCCGGTTTTGCTGCTTTGGTTACCTGCTTTTCAACAACGGCTTGATCCTTCTCTTGCTGTATAGCTCGTACACGCTCACTCAATATTTCAAAAGCACTTGTTGGGTCTACGGACTCTTTGTACTTCTTATACACATCCGATCCATCAAGCAATGCCTGATAGTCCAGCTGAGCCAATGGCCCCATCAGCGAAGCCGGTGGTGCGAGGTGCGTCACAACAGTTTCTGTTGGAATACCTTTTTCATTTAATACAGTGATAAACGCCTGACCAATTCCAAGTTGTGTAAACTGTTTTTCAATGTCATAAAACTCAGATTTTGGAAAAGTCTTAACGGTCTCTTTTAGATCTTTAACATCATTCGGGGTGAATGCACGAATCACGTGATGAATTCTATTTCCCAATTGAGAGAGAACTGATGAGGGCACATCCAGGGTCAGTTGTGTACAGAAAAATACTCCAACCCCCTTTGAGCGGATAAGTCGTATCACCTGTTCGATCTGATCCATGAATGCTTTCGGTGCATCCTTGAAAAGTAAATGCGCTTCATCAAGAAAAAATACAAGCTTTGGTTTATCAAGGTCACCCGCTTCTGGAAGAGTTTGATAAATCTCTGCGAGTAAGGAAAGCATGAACGTTGAAAAGATCGCGGGCTGACTTTGAACATCGGCAACATTCAATAAGCTGATCACACCTCGACCATCAACTTTTTGAGTTAAGTCTTCTATGTCAAATGATTTTTCTCCAAAGATTTGATCTACACCCTGTTGCTCCAACGCTACGATCTTTCTCAAGATAGTACCTACCGTTGCCGAAGAAATTTTACCATACGATTCCTTTATCTCTGCAGCACCCACACCTTCTGATAAATAATTCAATACTTTTTTAAGATCCTTTAAATCAACGATCGGCAATTGTTTGTCATCTGCATATTTAAACAGTATCATCAGCACACTGCTTTGAATGTCATTCAGTTCAAGGACCTTGCTTAATAATACAGGGCCGAACTCTGTGACCGTTGCACGCATCTGGGCACCACATTTTCCGCTAAGTGAATAAATTTCAACAGGGAAACCTGATGGAGTAAATTTTATATCCAGCACTTTCGCCCGCTCACTAATCTTATCGTTTACCGCCCCTTCCTTGGCCATTCCGGAAATATCACCTTTCATATCAGGCATAAATACAGAAACACCCGCTGCAGAAAGTTGCTCAGCCATCAGTTGAAGAGTACGCGTTTTACCAGAGCCTGTCGCGCCAGTAACGAGACCATGCCGACTCATCATCCGCAAGGGCAGATTAACTTTTGCTTCTGGAATTATTTCTCCTTCAAAAATACCTGCCCCGAGATAAATGGAAGCACCTGGCATTGTGTAGGATGATATTATCGAGGCAATGAATTTTTCCTTTGACATCATTTATGTAATTTCCGATTCTAATAATCTCATAAATTTATGAAAATCATCACATTCATTTTATTTCTTTTAGTAAGTAGTGCAGCCTACGCTCAACTTGATTTGAAAAAGGCAGCAGCTGTGTCATCAGCTCTTGGGTATGATCCCGCAAAAATTGGAAAAGGAGCGATGGATACTTTAACCCCCAAGCTCGGATTATCGGCAGATCAGGCAACAAAAGTTTCAGGAGTTATCCAGAAATTTCTCGCCAATAAGTCAAGCTTTGTATCAGAATCAAAAACAAAACCTTCCTCGTATAAGACCAAACTTGAAGCGGAACAAAAGACACTTGTAGATGGGATGAAGTCAAACTTAACTCCAGAGCAAGTCGGTACATATACTGGCCTCAAGCCTTCACAGACAGACACAGCCAATTCTTTGTACCAACTCTTTTATTGATCACATAAAAGATACAATATTATCTTATATCCTTATCAATGAAAAAATTCATCTTTTATCTCTTTGCAACAATGTTACTCTTTGTTGCAACTATTTCTGATTCAAGATCACAGAACATGACCGCTTCATCAAAAACATTACGGCATGTGGTCCTTTTTAAATTCAAAGAAACCGCAATACCTGATGACATTAAAAAGGTTGAAAATGCTTTCAGAGCATTGCCGGGAGAAATCAAATTAATAAAAGATTTCGAATGGGGAATTAACAACAGTCCTGAAAATCTAAATCAAGGATTGACACATTGTTTCTTTGTAACATTCACAAGTGAAAAAGACAGAAATGATTATCTCGTTCATCCAAAACATGTAGCTTTTATAGAAGTGCTTAAACCATATTTTGATAAAGCAACTGTTGTTGATTACTGGGCTGGTAAATAATATTCATATCTAAATTGATTTGTGTTTTATGACGAGAATTATAATCTTGTTTATTCTATTAAGCTTTAAAGTTTACGCACAGCGTGAGGAAGTAAAAAAAGCACCAGAGGTAAAAGAAGGTGAAGGTCCTTTTACACAACTTATTCTGAGAAGTGCCATGCTGATAGATGGAACAGGAGCGCCTCCGGTTGGGCCCGTTGACATTATCGTAAGACAAAATAAAATTGTGTCAATATCCAGTTTAGGACTTCCGACTCCTGGTTTGTCAAGCGATGGCAACAGGCCAAAGCTTGAAACTGGTGGAAAAGAATTGAACTGCGAAGGTATGTACATCATGCCTGGATTTATTGATATGCATGGCCATATCGGTGGCGGTCAGGCTCCCAATGCTGAATATGTATTCAAACTTTGGATGGCACATGGGATCACAACGATTCGTGATCCCGGATCCGGTAATGGCATTGACTGGGTTCTTGATCAGAAGAAAAAAAGTGAATTGAATATGATCACCGCACCACGTATCAAAGCGTATGTAACGTTTGGGTCCGGAGCAAAAGAACCAATTCGATCGCCTGAACAAGCCCGGGCATGGGTGAATGAAAATAAACTCAAAGGAGCAGATGGAATAAAATTCTTTGGTGCAGCACCTGAGATCATGGATGCCGCTCTTCGTGAAAATAAACGAATTGGATTACGATCAGCTTGTCACCATGCTCAACTTGGTGTAGCAAGATGGAATGTGGTCCAGTCTGCAAAAGCCGGATTAACCTCAATGGAACATTGGTATGGATTACCGGAAGCAATGCTTACCAGTTCAACCTTGCAGAATTATCCATTGGATTATAATTATTCAAATGAACAACATCGCTTTGAAGAAGCAGGGCGTTTATGGAAGCAAGCTGCGGAACCTTATTCACCGAAGTGGAATGCAGTGATGGATACATTGCTGAAACTGAATTTCACTCTTGACCCGACCTTCACTATTTACGAAGCTGCAAGAGATCTTCATAAAGCCCGTCGCCAGGAATGGCACGAGTTATATACATTACCGAAGCTTTGGGCATTTTATCAACCAAATCGTCAGGCACACGGATCATTCTGGTTCTCGTGGGGCACGGAGCAAGAAGTAGTCTGGAAAGAGAATTTTCGTCTATGGATGACGTTTGTAAACGAATACAAGAACCGTGGTGGAAGAGTTACTGCAGGATCGGATGCTGCTTTTATTTTTCAACTCTATGGTTTTGGATACATCCGCGAACTTGAATTACTTCGAGAAGCAGGCTTTCATCCACTTGAAGTTATTCGTTCGGCCACATTGTATGGCGCACAAGCTTTAGGAATGGAGAAAGAAATTGGGTCAATAGAAATTGGCAAGCTTGCTGATTTTGCAATTGTTGATCAAAATCCATTAGAAAACCTTCAAGTATTATATGGAGTGGGTGCTATAAAATTGATGGATGATAATACTGTTAAGCGTATTGGCGGGATCAAATACACTATTAAAGACGGGATCATTTACGATGCCAGGAAGTTATTGTCTGATGTAAAAAAGATTGTGGATGAAGAAAAAGAGAAGAGCGGGTTTGTCTTGAAGCAGCCGGGAAATTGAAAACTAATTTGAAATCACTGTATCATTACTTGTACGGCAAGCGTTCCATCACGTGAATCGCCGTATTTATTAATCATGGATGAACATTATCGTTGCAATGATATATTTCCGCGAGTCAATGATCTAACTTTAATTGATCATCATCACGAATAATTGTGACTTCATATTGAATACCGTTTGAAGAAAAAGGAAGCATTGAATTCAAATTTCATGGTCTCTATGTCACCAAGAAAATGATGATCGCATTCTTACAGGATAAGCAACGAAAGGTAATTGCTCCAATAATAATCCATTCAATTAAGAATCCCCATAGACTTTAAAGACTGAATCTCTTAAAGGGATTGATGCATCTGATGTCGCGAATGAAATTACATCAGCAATTGATTCCGGTGTAATCCATTTTGAGAAATCTGAACCTGGCATCGCTTTACGATTGACCGGAGTATCAATAGTGCTTGGCACAACAACCGAAACAAGTATATTTTTTGAAGCGCCCTCAGCATTTAATAAATCCGCAAGCTTAAAAATCAACGACTTCGACAATGCATACGCTAATGAACCTTTTCCATCTTTAGGCTGAAGAGCGGGTCGTGCCCCAATAAGAATAATTCGGCCATGCTTTTGCCTCGTCATTTGAATAAACGCAGGTCTTGCAAGAAAATAAGATGTTTCGAAATTCAACGAATACATCTTTTTCAGTTGAGCACCATCCGTCTCAACGATCGAACCTGACTCATAGCCACCTACAAGAAGAACGGCAGCATCAATCGATTGCCAGTCTGAAATTACCTTTTTTATGAGATCTTCTGATGATTTTTCCTGGGAAAGATCAGCTTCCACAATATGCAGATCCCCATTTAATTTTAGATCGTCTTGTTTTCCCGGACATGTAATCGCAACAACGCGATGGCCTTCTGAAAGAAATTTCTGGACAACTGTTTTGCCAAGATTGCCTGCAGCGCCTGAGATAAGAATTGTTTTCTTCATGATAGACTTATTTCTTGTAATTCTTCTTCATCGGATTTTCAAATCCAAATACAGCTTTTACTCCCGAGAATACAGATTTCCACCAGTAATTAAGGATCGCTTTTTGAGTATCACGCTCCCAATGAATTTTACCAGTTCGTTTATCCATCGGATCAGTTTTATCGATGGTCTTTTTAACAAGCGCCTTTATAATGAGACTGACTATCTTGTTTTCTGACTTATCCTCCTTCTTTATTGCAATAACATTAAGATCGCTGTAACGCAATTCAAGTTCGCCATTTGACTCTTTGCTGTCATATTGAAAATTGAATTTCATTGCTTGCATTTTACCTGATTCAATTTTAATGAGCGCAGAAGGCTCAAGCATGGCATTAATGTCCGGCATGTGAAAATTAAGAAGGGATCCCTTTACTCCATAAAGCTTATTCTTTTCATGAGGGAAAGTAAAATTCACGTTCAATGCACCTGAATTCATGAACGTAGAATGGACTTTCATTTCCGATTTACCTATAGAATCATTTGCAATATTAGAAATACTTGCTGAAAGTTCATTGAAAGAAATCTTACCTATCCCATCATTTTTATCCGAATATTCTTCATACACAATCTTACTCTCTGAAAGCATGAGTGAGTCAATTTTTAAGGGAAAGGACAGTTTATTCAAAAAAGTCATAGGAAGAACTTTTGGGGTACGTTGTTTACGACCGTATCTTTTATCCCGATATACATTCATATTAAAATTTAGATCCACCTCTCGAGCCGAAAATGATAGTTTCATGCTTTCATTCATAACGAAATCATTGACACGCAATGAAGGGAGAATCAATGTGAATTGATCCGTTTGAAATTTGGTCTCTTTCGCAAAATTACTTCTGTCAAGGGTTGGTACAAGCCTTAATGAATCAACCTTAATTGACTTGTTAGCTCTTGAATAGGCAAATTGATTAATTGTGGCATGGTAAAATTTATTTGGTATGTCAAGATAAATGCCCTTTACAACCAGGCTTTCCATTTTCCACCGCAACGAATCTGTCGTTAAGTTTTTAAGTGAAAAATTTTCAAGATCAAGACTAAATCCTGTTTTCAACGATATCACACAAGAGGCACTATCAACCATTTGAAATTTACCGGAATCAATCCTTATCAGTCCTATTTCTATCTCCTTTAATGGACCTTCTTTATATTCGCCGCTCACAGAAGATTGAGTACGTTTTGGATGACTACTATACTGTATCAATGGACGAGCAAGTATAATTGATGAAAGCACGAGTTTCTTCTGTAAAAGATACGATAATACAGAAACCCCCTGTACCTTAAATTCATCTATTGTTGCACTGGAAGAACAAACCGAATCAGAGTCTGATTTTTCAACTTCAAGATTTTTTATTGTAAGAGTTCCATCAAGTGAATTTGACTCAATAGAAACGTAGTTGATCAGTATGCCTTTTGATTTTAGATCGTCAATCTTTGAAATGAGGGTTGATTTCAATTTCCAAAATACGAAAGCTCTTCCACCGAAAAAAAGAACACTAATAATTACAATTGTGTAAATGATTTTCGTTAAAATATTGCTCATAACTCATTTTTTAATATGGTCGGCCAGAAAATAAAAAAAGTCGAACGATTGACCGTCCGACTTTTCCCTCCCCTAACCTACTTGCTAGAACAGCAAGCATTATCTTTGCGCTTTTAAGATCTGCGGATTAGTCCGACTGTTTCAAGTTTGTCGATCATCAAGACACCAATCAATAAAACTGATACCGACGAACGTATTATAAAACTTGAAGCTTGAAATATTAATTGCGTTTTCATTTTCTTTGTACACATCTCTGTATCGAAAAATCCTGCCAATGCTAAAACACGTCATCTGGGCCTATTTCATTCTTATAGGGTATTTGTTAGTAGAAAAACTTCTACAAAAATTTCCCACTTGTAGAATGAAAAAGACAAGGGGAAATATTGATTAAATCAGATATCAAAACAAAATTTGAATTCAGTACATGCTGAGGATTACTATTACATGACGGAGACAAAGCAGATTTATTCAAACGACACATGCTCTTCTTCAATCGATAGTAAAAAGCCACGTGGCACGGAAATTAGGGTTGGCATTTATAATAAAACTGACCTGTCATGAAAAGAATAATTCCTTTAGTAATAATACTTTTTGCCTTTATCGACATTGCAAATGCACAAATAACAGACAAGCTTCAGTTGGATGAAGCTGCACGAGTTGACGTTCAACGTTCTATCGTTTCTAAAGAATTAACGCAGTTACGGGACTCTATTGGTTTTTCAATTAAGGTAGTAGAAATTTTATCTGGCAAAGCAAAAATAGTTTCACAAAAAACAGAATACGAAAACGTAAAAGCATCGTTATTAGAATATCAAAAAAGAGTTAAGTCAGATCTTGAAGAAACATCACTTACCGCAAGAAATGCCTGGACGGGTGAATCAGAAAAAAGAATCATGATCAGTACAAATGATACCCGAAGAGAGTACAATAGAATTAGAAATGCCATCTTAAAATAAGGGAAAATTTAATAATTGGTATTGGGGATGAGGTCTGGAAATGTAAGTGTACTTTTTTTATTACTACTGCTAATTACCGTCATAAGCAATTGCGGAAGACATTCAAAGTCTGAAACAAAGGTTCCTCTTACCAAACAATCAAAACCAGCTGGAAAAGATTTAACTTTAAAAAATTCTATTGTTCAGAATAAAATCGTTGTAGAAAGGCAAAGTCTTACGCGGGAAGAATCTGATTTTATTTTAAACGTAGCAGACGCGAGAATGATGGGTATTCTTGAGGGTAAAGCTGCCGTAGAAAAAGGCTCGTCAAAGGAGATCAAAGATTATGGTGCATTGATGGTTAAAGACCAAACGACAATGCTTATTTCTCTAAAAGATCTTTCCAAAATTTTTTCGATCAAACTTCCTGACACAATCAGTAAAGATAAGCAGGATGGACTTTCTGATCTGATTAAAAGAGATTCCAAAAAGTTTGAAAAGAGATTTGTAAGGATGATGAAAATTGATCATCGAAGAGATGTTAGGCTTTTTGCAAAGGCACAGAAATACAATAATCCAAAAGTCAAGGAATATGCTTCTCGCTATCTTCCGCTCATAGAATCTCACCTTGAGAAATCAAAAATGCTCAGAAAAAAAGATCCGAAGATGGTAAAAAGCAGGACTTTCTGAATCTCCACTTCTATAAGTCACATTATTTTATTACGAATGCAAAGAGAGTATTGAAGGCGGTTATCAAGACTGGTACTTTTGTGAATAAAAAGATGATAATTTGAAACAGGTTGCATCAAATTATCACTCTTAATTTTCTATTCTCTAATGAAACGTATAGCGTATTCCTAAGCCACCCCAGCTTCCAACAAAGCCACGGTTAGCACCGAATTCAAATGATGGCTGCCAATCAAGTGATATGTTTATAGGCACCTGATCAAATTTATAATCTAACCCCAAAACTCCATCAATACCAACAAAGGAACCAGATCCATCACCATTGTAGTAATTACTATCGTAGTATCGATTGTTATAAAATCCAACGTGTGCGCCAGGTCCCACATACCACTTTAAACCTGCAACATCTTCTATATTGTAATGAAACTCGTACAATCCTGTAATGCGCGCGCCACGGTTCCAAAAATATCCAATACCTTCAACGGCTCTGTTATCTCTTACAAAATGTTTTAAACTAACACCACCACCGTCACCCCAAACTTTTACACCCAGCGCAGTTGTATATTTCTGTCCCATAGCCTGGGCACTTACTTTATTAGATTTTAATGAGCTTGCAGAGACAATTATTAAAAATAAAAGTAATTTTTTCATATTTAAATTCTAAAAGTTTAATTGTTTAAAACATCTAACAGGCATAAAATTCACAGGTAACTTTTTTATGCCAGTAAAATCACTTAGGACTAACAAAGCAGTTATAGAAGAATAATGAGCAAAACAATAATCAAAATAAGTGCTCCTACAGAGATATATACTCCGCCGCCAGAATCCTGTGTCCTCTTAATTGACTTAACTTCTTTTCTAAGTTGTTTTTTCTCAGGACGCGATAGATTTTCTTTATCCATGGCATTAATCTCCTCCAGACGATTTTTCAAATTAACAGCGTCTGAAGCATTCATTGGCTTTGCATAACGATCTGAAATTCCTGGAATATTCTTGGAATAAGAGGACGTGACACCAGAAATCAGCATAAAAAAAAAGCCAATTTTTAATAGATTTTTCATTTTGTTTTATTTTAAAGGGTTATACCAGTAACCTTCAAATTTGCGTGCCACGGTTATATATCATTTGATTCTGATGTTCGGGTGGCCGAATTACTACATATATATTTTATGCTTATGTGGTGTGGAGTTATTTCCCCATTTAACTTTTATGGAAGCGACAGTCTCTTATCAGCGTTTCACATTATACTGGCACACTTATTTTTAACGCTAATTCAACATTAAGTACAGTAGAAAAAAAGCTTCTTGGTTTACAGGTCGAGCTTTTCAAAATGCAGCTATTCAAGCTGCATTTTTTTAGATACTGATAGAATGTTAACAAAAATTATATGGCAAAGGTCTATTTTTATTATGATGCAACTACTCTAAGCTATAAAAGAGTTGAAAGAGGATTAGCTTTTAACATTTTAAGAGCATGTCAGCTCATTGCTATTATAATCACAGGATCTTTTGGACTGTTCTATGCTTATATAACCTACTTCGAACATCCCGGAGTTGTACGATTAAAAAATGATATTAATGATCTTGAGGTAAATTACCAGGCATTAGATCGGAAATTGAATACATTAAATGAAGTCCTTGGATCTATTGAAAAAAGAGACGACCAGGTCTATCGTGCTGTTTTAGGAACTGAACCACTTGACAAAGCTGTTAGGAATGGTGGTGTAGGAGGGGTAGAACGATACCCCGAATTCAGAGAAAAGAAAATAAGAAATGGAGCATACATAACTGAACTCTATAATAAGGTTGACCAGCTTAAAAGAAAAATTTATATCGAATCCATATCACAGGATGAGGTATTGAAGATTGCCAGAGAGAAACAAATTCAATTAGCTGCAATTCCCGCCATACAGCCGATTGCAAACAAAGAGTTGAGAGCACTGGCATCAGGATTCGGTCTACGTCTTCACCCATTTTATAAAGTGATAAAAATGCATCAGGGTATTGACTTCTCTGCCGTTGAAGGTACATCGGTTTATGCAACTGCAGATGGTGTTGTGATCGCTGCGGACACTGCGTTTGTTGGTTATGGAAAGATGATGATCGTAGACCATGGTTTTGGATATCAGACACGCTATGCTCATTTAAGTAATTTCATTGCTAAAGTAGGCGATCATATAAAAAGAGGAGAAGCAATTGCAAATGTGGGAAATACAGGTCAATCAACTGCCCCTCATTTACATTACGAAGTTGTGCTGAATGGAATTCAAATAAATCCGATTCATTATTTCTATAATGATCTTAGCCCGGAGGAGTATGAAAAAATTATTCAATTGGCATCTGTATCTAATCAATCAATGGGTAACTAAGGAAGGTGATGCTCGGATCCCCGTGATATGGGGAATTTAATACTCATTACATGCACCAAAAAAATGTGCAATTGTATACGAATTTCAGAAAAACAATAAATGCGTTGGCATCATTCTTTAATAAACTTTTTGAATTAAAATCATCAAACATATGAAAACAAAATCGATACAAATGCATCCCGCTACCTGGATAACGATCATGCTACTTTCCATTCAGATTATCCTTGGAGGATGTAAGGCTTCCAATACAGTGAAGGGTACCGCAATAGGAGCCGGAGCAGGTGGTGTAATCGGAGGATTGATTGGTAAAGGATCCAACAACACTGCAGTGGGAGCAATTATCGGAGCCGCAGTGGGTGGTACCGCTGGCGCACTGATCGGTCATCACATGGATAAGCAAGCTGAGGAATTACAAAACGATCTTAAAGGAGCTCATGTGGAACGTGTTGGCGAAGGAATTAAAATAACATTTGACTCAGGGCTTATGTTTGATCTTAACTCGTATGTTTTGAATCCGGCGACAAAAGTAAATCTTGAATCACTTGCGAAGACTCTTAACAAATATCAAGACACCAATATTCTAATTGAAGGGCATACAGACGCTTCCGGAAAGGACGATTACAATATGGAGCTATCGAAGAAACGCGCTAACGCCGTATCAGCTTACCTTGGAACGCTCAGTGTCAAAAATAGTCGTATAACAACACAGGGATACGGTGAAACACAACCTGTTTCTACGGTGGATGCAGAAAACAGGCGTGTTGAAGTTGCCATCTATGCAAATAAGAAAATGCAAAAGTTAGCTCAAAAGGGAGAACTAGGTCATTAGCACTAATTCAATTTTATTTTAAGAAGCCAGGAATGATTCCGTTGATCATTGGATCAACTTCACTACGTATTAATTGATTTAACTGATCAGGTAAAGTCAAAAGGACAAAGTCAGGAATTGGAGTTGATTCCAATGAAATATGATGATTCAAATCTTTAAGAAATGACTCCAATAAAAAAATTAGAAGGCAAAACAGTTCTCATCACCGGCGGGCTATCAGGAATCGGGAAGGCTTGTGCTGTTGCAGCTGCGGGTGAAGGAGCTAACGTAGTGGTGGTGGATATTAAGTCAGTCACTTTTGATTCTGCTATGCTGGACATCAAAGCTGAGAATGATAAATCCATTTTTCTAGAATGTGATGTAACCAAAGAAGATCAGATCGCTTCTGTCATTGCAAGTACACTCCAGATGTTCGGATCATTGGATATTGCTCTAAATAATGCAGGAGTGGGGGGAGGTGGTTTACGCATCGCCGATACCGAGCCAACTGAATGGGAAAGCGTGATCCATCTTAATCTCACAAGTGTATTTAATTGTATGCGTCATGAGCTTAAACAAATGGCAACTCAAAAAAGTGGAATCATTATAAACATGTCTTCTATTCTTGGAAAAGTTGGGTTTGCAAATTCAGCAGCATACGTTGCATCAAAGCATGGAATTATAGGACTTACACAAACCGCTGCGTTAGAGTACGGATTTGAAGGGATCCGTGTAAACGCCATTTGTCCAGGCTTCATTGAAACACCGCTGCTTACCAAAAGTGGAATAACAGACAATGAAAAAATGAAACAGCAGATAACAGACTTACATCCCTTAAAACGATTCGGTAAACCTGAAGAAGTTGCCAAAGCATTTATATTCTTAGCTTCTGCAGATTCTTCATTTATTAACGGAACTTCACTTGAAATTGATGGGGGCTATCTGGCACAATAAAAATTACAGTTTATTAATGGGTTATCAAAAATGCTTTTATTAAAAAGCTTTTTTGGGATCTCTGTATTGTTTTTAAATTTCTAGTCCATCCAGGCGCTGAATGATACCACGTACTATGTTTCCTGCAAGAGCCCGGATTACAGCACAATAACGATGAAAAATGCTGAAGGAAATAATATCTCAACCAATACAAGCCTTACTACATTTTTACGATTTATCACAGGATACAGCAATGAAAAGTGGGCATTTGATACTATTTACATTAATAACCGAGTATGGGTTGGCGATGGGATTCGTGAAGCGGCATTAAATGCTGGTAATTTACGCTTCAGCTATGCGTGCAGGTTTCAACTTGGATCGAAAGAGAAGGCTTTCAAGTTCATTAAATGAGAAGACCAGATGTAAATGAAAATTTTACATCTTGCTCGTTGATGAGAGAGGTAATAAATATAGTATTGGCAAAATGTAATCAATCAGATTTCGTCAGGTTTGTTATGATTTCGCTTGTACTGATTTTTGGCATAACTCAATCCGGATTTACCCAGGATAAGCCAGACCCGGCACGAAACCCGAGCTGGTTAAGGTCAAAAGGCAACCAGGTTGTAAAAAAGTTGATGGGTGTTATTACTGTCGATCCGGTTGATGAGCCCCCTGCATTCAATGAAAAAAGTGAAACCCCTTACCTTCCGTATGCTGGTAAAATTGTAAGGAAAATTATTATTCAAAGGATTGGCTTCGAAAGTACTGTGCTGGATACGGCGAGACATTTTCAAACATTCATTTCCAAAGCAGCCAATACCTTGCACGTTGATACAAAAGAATTTGTTATCCGGGATAACTTATTTGTTAAAACAGGAAAACCACTTAATCCATATCGCGTTGCAGATAATGAAAGAACTCTTCGAAATCTAAACTTCGTGCTCGACTCCCGGATTTTAGTAAAACCTATTTCCAAAAATTCTGATTCGGTTGATCTTGTTGTTATTACACGCGATGTATTCAGTCTTGGGGGTATCGCAGAGCCGGAATCATTGACCAAATACAAACTGGGATTACAGGAGGCAAATGCCTGGGGAATGGGTCAGCGGATTCAATTCAATTCACTATATGACATCGACCGCAATCCAAGGTTTGGATACGAAGCAGTATATCAGAAAATAAATGTGGCGGGTAGCTTCGTTGACGCATCCGTTGGATATTCAAAAATCAATACAGGCTCAAGCATTGGAAATGAGAATGAAAATGCTTTTTACCTCCGACTTAACAGGCCATTATTTAACCCTTTTGCACGATGGGCTGGCGCAGTGGAGTTAAGCAAAAATATGTCAACAAATATTTACAATAAGCCCGATAGTACATTCGCAAAATATAATTATAATATTCAGGATTATTGGGCGGGTTATTCTTTTGGCCATAAAAGAATGTCACCTGATCTGAAAGAAAACAGAAATAGAAAATTTATTGCTGTGAGGGGGTTTCAACAGCATTTTGATGAATTGCCAACTATTAAACTATCAGAGCCTGATCTTTATGCCTACCGCAACAGAACTACTATTCTAACGCAGATCACTTTCTTTCGACAGGATTTTTATAAGACACAATATGTAGTGGGATTCGGAAGAACGGAAGATATTCCTTACGGATACCGGGTTTCATTTACAACTGGCTGGGAAACAGAAAGGGGATACAAAAGAACTTACGCTGGAAGTGAAATGTATTATACCACAGTTCAGGAGACTGGATCTATTTTAACATATACCGCAAAAATAGCCACCTATGTTGATAATGGAAAATCACAGGATGGATTATTGGCTCTTGATTTCACTCGATTCAGCCAGGTATATCAGAAAGGATCATTGAAAATACGTCATCAGTTTGAAGTGGGTTACGCGTGGCTGTTTAATCAAACAACAAAAAGAGGAATTGATATAAGAGATGTAAATGGAATACTGGGCTTTTCGCCAGATAGCCTGGTAGGCACACAACGTATTACAGTAAGCCAGGAAGCTGTGATCTTTACGCAATCAAAAATTCTTGGATTTAGACTTGCACCGGTTGCGCGAATTGACCTTGCACTTATTAACAAACCAAACAAAGCTATCAAAACAACAGATCTTTATACTGGATTTTCCATGGGATTAAGAGCACGAAATGAAAACCTTATTTTTAATACGATAGAAGCCCGGGCTTTTTTTTATCCTACTGTTGTTGAGAGAGTCCAGCATCTTCAATTTAGTATTGGGACAAATATTCGAATCAAGTATCCTACAAACCTGGTGCGCGCTCCGGCAACGGTATTCAATCCTTAATCCTTAACATGAAGTATTTCATCAGTTGAATAAGTGTACTTAACGGCTCTTGCGGCCACGTTCTGTAGAATTAATTCCCCACGGATCCTGGAGATATAATTTTATATACAGGATTATTGATTGTAATCAACCGCGAAAACTGGCACAATATTTTAGTATTGAGAGGAAAATAGATGAACATGGACTTACTATTATTTCTACTCGCATTTATAATCGGCTTTGGGATTTTCATCTCTTCTGTATACTTCGTAGCAAAACTGATGTTCCCCAGACTTGAGGACCAGGAAAATGAGGTTCACGCATCCAAGAAGAATTATCTTCCACGTATTAACAAGCACGCAAGCCCCTATTTTCTTTCTAAAAATCATCCATACTCATTTAAGTAACCTTTTGAGCTTTAATTCGCAACGTTGAGCTCATTCTAATTATTAGTATAGTAAGTATTGAGAGGACGCTGACGAATTATGAAACTTCGAAATTTCTTATTGGGTCTTGAAGATATATTTAGTTTTTTAAAAAAAATATTAAGAGAGATATTTCGTAATTGGGAATGGAGAGAAATTCTCAGGCAGTGTTATGCTGTTGGAAATAAGTCTTTCTTCCTGGTAAGCTTTACTGCATTCCTTGCAGGTGTTGTATTTACCCGTCAATCAAGGCCATCATTATCATCCTTCGGTGCAGAATCCTGGTTGCCATCATTGGTATCACAAGCTGTAATAAGATCATTAGGACCACTCATCACAGGCCTTATTTGCGCGGGGAAGCTTGGCTCTAACATAGGCGCCGAACTTGCCAGCATGAAAGTGACAGAGCAAATAGATGCGATGGAAGTTTCCGGAACGCGTCCGTTTTCCTATTTGGTGGTAACGCGTGTAGTTGCTACCACTCTCATGTTGCCAATTCTAGTGGTATTCGCAGATGTTGTTGCGCTCATGGGTTCCTTCCTTACAGTGAATATGATCAACAATACAGGTTTCAAATTGTATTTCAATGAAGTCTCTACTCATATATTTTATCTCGACATTTTTTCTTCTATGATAAAAGCGCTCTGTTTCGGTTTTGCAATAGGTTTTGTCAGTAGCTATGCGGGTTATAATTCAGAAAATGGAACCACTGGCGTAGGAAAATCGGCAAATACTGCTGTGGTAATTTCCATGCTATTCATTTTCATTCTCGACCTGTTAACGCTTCAGTTTATTAACCTGTTTCGCTAATGGAGACTCCCACCACCGAAATATTAATGCCAGCAAAAACTCCTGTAGACAAAACCACGGTCGTCACCCATATCCGACATATTAAAAAGTCATTTGGAGATCTGGAAGTATTAAGAGATATAAGCCTTGAGCTTCATCAAAGTGAAAATCTTGTGATCATTGGCCGCTCAGGAACTGGTAAGTCAGTACTGATTAAATGTATGGTTGGCCTTATTCATGCAGACTCCGGTGAGATCGAAGTTCTTGGGTATAATGTTCCAACACTTAACGAAGAGAAACTAAATGAGCTACGTCAACAGGTTGGATTTTCCTTTCAAAACAGCGCACTTTACGACTCAATGACTGTTCGGGAGAATCTTGAGTTTCCCTTGAAAAGAAATCTTAAGATATTCGATAAAAAACAACTTGACGAACTTGTAATAACTGCATTGAAAGATGTTGGGCTTGAAAAATCAATCAATAAAAAGCCATCAGAATTATCGGGGGGTATGAAAAAACGTATAGGTATTGCAAGAACGTTGATCTTAAAACCTAAGATCATGCTTTATGACGAACCTACCGCTGGGCTTGATCCGATCACTTCTACTGAAATTAATGAACTAATACTCAGTGTACGAGAAAAGTATCACACATCATCGATCATTATCACACATGACATTAGTTGCGCCCGGCAAACATCTGACCGAGTGATTGCACTCGTTCAGGGACATAACCGCGCGGAAGGAACTTTTGACGAGCTAAAGAGTACGACAGATCCTGATCTGGCACCATTTTTTAAATATTAACATTAAATTATTATGGAAGAGAACGACGTAAAACAAAGAGTAAAGCTGGGTGCTTTTGTTGCTGGAGGACTTACTTTGTTCCTGGTGGCGGTGTTTTTTATTGGAAGTGCCAGCAATTTTTTCAGCAAGACGTTTAGCGTTTCTGCCGTGTTTAAAAATGTGGAAGGGTTAAAAGACGGTGATAAAGTATGGCTGTCGGGGGTTCAGATCGGCACCGTAAAAAGTGTACGAATCATAAAAGTCGGGGAAGTTATTGTTACGCTGTCACTCAAAGAAAAACAAAATGATTTTATCCGCAAGAATGCAACTGCATCCATTGGCTCTGACGGATTGATTGGAAATAAAATTGTCGTTATCCAACCTGGAGACGCTGCAACTGTTATTGAAGATGGGGATGTAATTAATTCCGTTTCTCCTGCCGACACCCAGGAGCTTGTTAATATCGCAAAAGAAGTTGGTGAGAATACACGTTCTATCACACTTGACTTAAAAGCTATTTCAAGCAAGATCAATAAAGGCGAGGGAATTATCGGAGAACTATTGAATGATGGCGCTTTCGCCCAGGATATTCGCAGAACTGTTACGAATTTCAAAACAACGGGAGACAATGCGTCAAAGGCCACTGCTGAACTTATCGCTGTTGCCGATGAGATGAAAAATGGAAAAGGTCTACTTCCGAAGCTTTTGTCCGATACAAGTTATGCGGGGACATTTAAATCTACATTGACAAATATTAAAAAAGTCAGTACCAATGCATCCGCAGCATCAAAAAGTTTAGAATCCATTACCACTAAGATGAATGATAAAAACAATGCTGTTGGAGTGCTGCTTGCAGATACAGCTTCTGCACATAAGCTTCAAAATATTATTAAAAACTCAGAAAAAGCATCTTACAAGCTTGACGAAAATATGGAAGCTTTTAAACATAATTTCCTGACCCGTGGATATTTCAGAAAGCAGGAAAAAAAGGCTAAAAAGGAAAAAGAGAAATTAGAAAAAGAAAGGAATAAATAATAAGAAACCACTTAAGATCAACTCAGTGGCATTATTTTAGTACAGATTACATTCGAAAATTATCTTTGATCATAAAATATCTCATATATGAAATTCAGATTTGGAAAGAAGAAAAAAAGCCAGGCACCAAAAATTATTCTTGGAATCCTTGGCGTTGCTGCTGTTAGTACTGCAATCAGTTATTTGTTCGAGTCAGAAAGAGTACGGCATCTCACCACTGATCTAAAAGAAATGGCAACAGGTAAGAAGGATTGATTCATCTCAATCCTTTCATTTCTATTATAAACAAACTCAATAGAGGTTGATTTTAACACGACTCACTAGAATGGATACCCTATTGCAATATTCAAGATGAGATTCTCGCTTCTCCAGTGACCACTTCCAAAGTCAACCTTATCAATTACCCATCGCTGATTTTCGTCGAGGATAAATGGTTTGCGTAACGGAAACGCAACATCAAATCGTAACACGAAGAAGCTGAAGTCATAACGTACTCCAAACCCGGTACCAACCGCTATTTCACTTAGAAATTTATCGTTGTCAAAATTAGCTCCGGGTCGCGAATTATCTGTATTCCATAACCAGATATTTCCAGCATCTAAAAACACAGCGCCTTTCAAGGCTTTAACAATTCCAAATCGATATTCAGCGTTTGCTTCAAGTTTTATGTCACCACGCTGATCAAGAAAAAATGTTTTCACATTTGAGTCGCCCCTTACATTATATACTCCTGGCCCCAACGACCTTGCCGGGAATGCACGAATACTATTTGATCCCCCGATTGAGAATTGTTTTATGTAAGGCATGTTGGTTGAGTTCCCAAACGCATTGCCCACACCAACAATCAAACGGGTTGCAATCATATTACTCCTCCGCGCCTTACCTGTCAACAAATAGTATCTGAAATCAATATCACCTCTTACATACTGCGAATAGGGTGACCCGAATATTTTATTATCACCAGATGTAGTGATCTTTTGCAGCGCATTAAGAATATTACCAGAAATATCCAGGGTCCCCTTAAAGTAAAAATTTGATTTCCTTCGTTCTTTTAGCTTGAACTTCTCTTCAATATCCTCTGTAAACTGTGTGTTAATCGTGAATGAATATCTGCTACCGAGTATAAATTGGTTTTGGAATGAATTTTTTAGAACCGGATTAAAATTAAGGAGTGAGTCAAAAGTCCTTGATCTGTTTCCAGACTCCACAAAACTTATATCGACAGGATAAAGCTCATGTGTCTTTAAGGTTGTCTCTCTCCACGTGTATCCATACGATACATTGAAGGTTGTCAGGCTAAAGTAATTGAGACGTTCCTGAAAATTATACCCGACCTTAAATTGTGTCGCAGGAAGAAATCTTTCTGAATTATATTTAATTCCGAAAGGCGTGAGAAGTCTTGGCACAGATAGGCTTGCCTCCGCGCCAGCTTCAAATGAATTCAATGGCGTATCCACCTGCCGTGTGATTTGAACTTCATAAGCTGAGTGAAGTTTTAATTGAAATAACTCAGCACCGCGAAAAATATTACGATTAGAAAAAGTAAACTGAAAACCAGGTCCGACAAAGTTATTTGACTTGGAAACTCCCTGAACCTGAAATCGAATTGATTTCTTCAGCAAAGGAATCATGTAAACATCCGCAATCAATAGTGACGAATCTTTTTTACTATCACGAAATTTGATATTTACATACTTGAATGTCTGCAAGCCCATAAGGTGAATTAAAGAATACTCATGGTCAATACGCCTGTAAAGACTATCTTTTTTTAAATTGATTACATCCACTATAATTTCAGGACGAAAGTTGTGTTCCGTATCGATGTAGTTGTATCCATTAATTTTTACAGTATCGGCTTCTTTCAAGGCCTTGCGACGATTAGTACTTAAGTCATAGCTCGGAAAAACATTTATCTCTCCCACTCTATAAATCCTGGTATTTTTTACAGGCATTCCTTTCTCAAAAAGTAAATCCAGGTCAACGTGATGTTTGCCAACGGTGCTGTCGCCATTAAATAATAAGTACCTGCTGTCGAAGTAGTACAATCCATGATTCCTGACAACCTCCTCTATGCGATGTTGTTCAGCCTGAAGTCGTTCTAACGCGTATTGCTGATTTTCCTTCAGTAATCTCTCATTAAGAATATCCTTTCCGATAACGCCCGTTGTATCAAATGCGATGTAGTTCATTTTACCAATCCTGAATGGTGGCTGTAAAATGACCGTGTATCGTACTTTGCTTTCCTTATTTTTGGTTTCTACCACACTACTGACGGTCGATTTAAAATAACCATCGTTATTTACTTGTTGCTGAAGAATTATAGCAGTCTTTGCTGGCGTTACGTCTTTTATTAAAACTGGCGGAGACCCAAGTTTCGTTTGAATAAAGTTTCTTATTCCTTTCTTTTTTGAGTTGTCGCCAGCGATGTAATAAAACCAAACAGATGTTCTGCTTCCAAAAATTTTAGCATTTGGTTTTGGATTAACGAATGTTTCAAGCATTGTTTCCACGCGTTTCTGATTGGAAATTTCTCCTTGTGGAACAAGCTTGATCTCAGCGCCGCTGTAAAAACTCTCTCCTTCCTTCAAAAAAGTTGTAGCTGTACAACCGCTTAATGAAAAAATAAAACCGCACGCGATCAATAAAGCTGCCGATTTTGGTAACGACCTTATAACAAAAAGAGCTGAGTTAATTAGACGCTGCATTGGGCTTGAATAATTCTTTTAGCGTGTTGTAATCTTTAATGTAAATTAAACCCACTCCCGTTTCAACCAACTGACCGGAGATCATATCATAATTACTATTTCTGAATCCAGTAATGCGAAGACGACCATCGGAGGTAATTTTATATTCCAGGGCAAGATCGCCTATATAATCAGAAGCGTTATTTTGCGAATTGGTATTCTTACCTTCAATGTCGACATTGCCCGAAAGCTTAACGACCAGGCGGTCATTGATTTGCTTTGAAACCCCTAGCTGAGCCTTCGTTTGAACTACAGCACCTCCACTTGTTGTTCCACTATAATCCTCAAATGATTTTAGATCAAATGTCAACTGAACACCCTTTACATTCTCTGCCAATCGATTAAGCTGATCGGCAAGAATTCTACTCACACTTTGTCGTGCGGTATTAGCAACACCTCCACTTGCCCGATTGTCCAATGGATTATCAGCAATGAATCGTTTCAATATCAGCAATGCAAATACTTGCTTATTCAAATCTGACTCACGTGTATTTATATCCTGTATTCTGGAATACAAGGCTCCTCCAAAAGCCTGCTTCTTATTATCTGGCATATCGAGCTGGAAGCTAATATCAGGCGTTAACAACTGACCTTTAATATTCAGATAAACAAGAAATGGTAAGACCCGCGTATACGTTGTAGCGTTGCCTGACGGATCAATACTTGAAAGAAGTTCTAATGGCGAAGTCTCAACAGTATAGCTCGCGCGTATATCCAACTGCGCCCGCATTACATCTCCGCCCCACGTAATTGATCCGCCCTTCTCAATTATAAACTGTCTCTTCACAAGTTTATAGAATGAAAAATCATAACTACCCTTTGTAATTTCATACCGGCCGGATAAACTCATGTCGCCTGATGGATCTATTCCAAATAGTAATGTTGAACTTCCCTGCACAGAAAGCTTGTCACCTGTTAATGGATCGATTACAATGTTGAGAACCGCCTTATCATTTAGCGAAATATTTGCTGAAAGATCAATTCCTTTGAAAGGATTATTTGACTGAATGGTATCATTCAAATTGATGGTAGCCAGAAAAGGATCTTTAACAGCACTTTTGTCGATCCATCGGATAATGCCTTGTTGTTCAAGTGCAGTCTTGGCAGTTTGAGGAACAACATATGTAAAGTTGGTATCATCACTTGGACTAATATTCATGATAATAACTGGTTGCGTTACATTACCGGTAATACGTGTACGTGTTGTGATCTTCACTAATCCAAAGAAAAGTTCATCGCGACCCTGTGGTGTATTTAAAAGCTGAAAGTTGTTTGTGCTGATGCTAAGATCAAAACCAAAATCTTTATATAGCTTAGTTCGTATAGCACCTTTTATTTCTGCCTCGTTATTCTTTTCGTCTTTTATTTTAAAATCATTAAAGACAATACCAGTCTCATCGAATGAGATTTTTTCATTCTCTAGTGTGAATGCACTATTTAAATCTTTCAACTTAAAGGTGGCATTTTTGAAAGCAAGTGTTCCTCTGACAGATGGCGCTTTGGCTGTACCGGTTAATTTCAAATTTCCAGTTACAGCTCCTTTTGAATCAAGCAGATGTCCAAACGTAAATGGCTCAATCGTTTGAAAATTCAATGGATCAAACGCCACCTCAATATTGAACTCTGACGATGGCGCCCTGGAAATATAATATCCTGTCGCCTTTACGTTTGATCCGTCTCCTTTTATATCCAATTCAAGATTATAACGATCTGCTGAGTGTGTGACCGTAAAAGTTAATTCACCGACAGGTTTTTCGAAAAGGGAAAGTTCATGTATTTCAAATTTCGAATTAAAATCATCTTGCTGCTTTGTTGTGATTTTAAAATCTCCGTTAAGAATTCCGCTTGCAGGAACTTTACCGCAATAATGTGCGTCAGGTTGGCCAATTGAAGATTTTGAAATTCAAGCGCAATTGTCGCGGTTTTAGGGTCCGTAACAAAAGCTACCCTCTCCGTTTCCTTCGAAATATTGAAGTTTTTGGCAACAATCCCGGCTTTTCCAAACTGAAGATAGTTGTCAACAGGAACGTGCCACTCCTTATAATTAAGCTTTACCATTCCCGGAATAAAATGAAACCTGAAATTATTCAGTTCGCTGATGATCACTCCACCGAATACATATTTCTCCTTCGCAACAGAGTCCAGTATCTGAAGATTTGAATAGATCGAATCGTGTTCAATTTTTCCTGCCAACCGAATCGCATCGACCCGAACCGTATCAAGAGCAAGATTTTTAATCGCAATGCTATAATTAAGGGCTTTTTTATCCGACCGAACCCGCAGCGACAATGAATCCATTCCAGTAGTAGAATATTTTATCGTTGAAAGATTTACATTGATTCCCAACGAATCTGTTTCGCTATTAAATGCGCCACTGATCGTACCTGGCGTAAATGATTTCAGTGAAGGAAATAAAATTTCAGTAATAAGATCAGTATTTTTTATTGCCAGGACAAAACTAAATTTCTGTGGTTCTTTGAACTCAGTGATATTGTTGTCTTGCAGAGAAAAATAATGATTGAAATGCTGCTTCATCACAGCGGGAAGAGTAAATAAATTAAACGTTCCCTTGAATTCTCCGGAAAGAATATCTGAACTAATGGAAAAAATACTTTTTCCCTTTTGGTCGAGTGATACAAACAGAAGAGAGTCGACCATATAAAGACTCTTGCCATTAAAGATGGCAACCTTTCTGATATCCATATTACCATTGATCACCTTAAAATCTTTTGTATTCAGTTTAACATCAACCGTTCCTCTGGCTTTGAGCGGAACATCCGATAGGTGCAAAGCCTGAAAATCAGCATTGACCACAACCAATTTTAATTTATGCAAAGGAACCGAATCATTGTAATTCAGATTACCTGTTAATAAAACATCGAGGTTCTTATCTTTTAACGCAGCGTTGCCGTCAAAGACATATTTCTTTATCGACCCTTTAATAGTAAGATCCTTATAGTCATATTTATTGAATTGAAATTTATTTACTTTCAAATCCAATTGAACATCCATGTTTTCCAGTTTATTCCCGGAGCCTTTTATGTAAGCCCGGAGATCAAGATTTCCCATCGTACTATCAGTATGAAGTATTCTTCCAACGTTGAGTTCTTTTGTGATAATTTTAGCATCATACATTGGAAGCCCATTGAAATTAAATTTTCCATCTATATCAACAGCTCCTATATCTGACGTAAGCGCTATATTAATATCCGGAGCTAGAACTGTTCCTTTACACGCACCTTTTATATTGACCCAATGAGGTAATCGGATTGAATCTGAAAGCAGTGAACCGGAAAGAACCAATTTGACATCATAACCAGTTGTGTAAAATCTATCGATCACAACATCAACCATTATCTGACGTAGGTTTGGTAACCCTTTTAATGATCCATGAAATGTTAATGAAGTAGAGTCAAAGGCATTCATACTAAATTTCTTTACCTGAAGATTTCTTATCGATCCCGAAACAGAAGCATCGATTCGTATGCTCGCTGATGATGGTAAATAAACAGCCATGCTATCAATAACTTCAGGCAGGAAGAACCTTGTATCTTCAAATGAAACAAACGTTTTGTTGATATCGAATTTCACCTCCGCATCTTCGTAGTTGGCAATCAATTGGTCAATGGATGTGAAAGATGCATTGCCTTTCATTTCGATTATTGAATAGTCCGATTTTAAAAGGAAATCTTTCAAATCAAATTTGTTTTTGGTTAATCCAAAATCTGTTGAAAATTGCTGAATTGAGAACCCGCTTTTCTCGTGAAATGATGCAGACATTACATCCAGATTAACTTCCTCGTTGCCAATGATTACATCTTTCACCTTGATATTGAGAAATGAAATTAATAAATGATTAAAATCTACCGCTCCTGTTTTGACAGGCGCATTCGCATTGTCATATTGAAAAGTATTTTCGGAGAGCGTACCTTTTGAAAGACTGATATTCCATGGAATACCAAGTCCTTTTTCCATTCCTGATTTACTATTTCCCAGTTTTACAGGATCAATACTTTGAGAGGCTTCTTGCAGGACTATCGATGTTTCACTAAGTTCAATAGCATCAAGGTCAATCCTCTGTTTATTCAGGTCAATGTCATTAGCCTTGACTAAAAATTCACCTATTAGTAATTGAATACTTTCGTTTGTTTTTGCCTGATCATAATAAATATCAACGCGCTCGATATGTATTTTATCGAAATCAAGTTTGGGTAAGAGTGTCTTCGACGAGTCTATTATTGAATACGATTGGACTTTCATAACAGGAGATTGCTGAAATCCCATTTTAGAATCTTTCAAATCAATTAATCCTGCTTTGAATACGGATTTATCAAGATCAAATTTATCCATATCAATTTCCAGCGACCCGATTTTAAGATTAGCGCTATCTCCGGAAAAATGATCGTGATACAACAATGAAGTTTTATTTATCTCAACGGTTTCAATGGAGAACTTCCATGGAGCCGAAACCTCTGTCGTGCCAGTAGATTTTCCCGAAGGCGAAACAAATGCTTTTACGATGTAATCAAAATTGAAAGATGTATCTTGTTTAGATTTTATAACAAAAGCTTTTGACCCATCGAGTTGAAATTTATTTATTATGATGGTCTTATTTATCAAAGCCCACATATCCACATCTACAGAAAGTACAGATGCGAAAAGTAATGTGTCGTGCAATTGATCTTCCACATATAGATCGCTTATAACGATCTTTTTAGGAAAGGAAAGTACGATTGCCTTCACCCGGACAGGAGTTCCTATTTTACCCTGAAGAAAAGAGACAGCCACCTGGACAATCCTGGCTTGTACCGTTGGTATTCTTACTGCAATGATTAAAATGATGAGCAATGATAATAATGACAGGAATATCCATCCTATTATCTTCGCTATTCTTTTTAACACTTTTTTTTGTTGCGGGGGCGTACTCACTATTCTTTATTTCACTTTGAAAAAATATACACAGAGCCCTTGCCTAGTCATTTGATCATTGAGAGCTGAGTTGATCCAGGAAGAAAGTCTGATTGTATGCATGAATAGTTTGGTGGATGTAGGCACATTCCATGCCTTCTGCCAATTGCTAATTTTTCGCGTTAAAAGCAATATTATCAAGCAGGTGTAGAATTTTTTCTACACAGTTATCTATTTATAGGAATGGAGGATATCTCTAAGATTAGCCAACGTATCTGCCTCCTCAAGAAGCTTGTCTTTTCTCCATCTGAGAATACGAGGAAAGCGGACTGCAATTCCTGACTTATGTCTTGAAGATTCATTAATGCCTTCAAACCCAATCTCAAATACCAGTTTGGGTTTTACTGTTCTTACAGGACCGAATTTTTCAAGCGTATTATTCTTAACAAAATAATCAACCTGCCGGATTTCCTCATCTGTTAAACCGGAATAGGCTTTCGCAAAAGGAACAAGTTTATCTTTATCCCATACAGCAAATGTATAATCAGTATACAATTCAGTACGGCGACCGTGACCTTTTTGTGCATAGATCAAAACGGCATCAATACTCAATGGATCAATTTTCCATTTCCACCAATCACCCTTTTTTCTTCCCGTTTGATAGCGTGCTTCTTTACGTTTTATCATAAAGCCTTCGGCTACATTATCACGTGATAAGGGATGCAGCTTATTTAGATCATCCCAGGAAGTATGATTTAATAATTTAGATAATTGGAATACCTTATTGGAATCAGCGTTACTAAAAAGTTTCTCAAGCTGCTCTCTTCTTTTCTGCTGTGACTGATTACGAATATCGTTTGAATCGACTTCAAGAATATCGTAAGCAATGAAAGCGACAGGAGCTTCTTGTAAAATTTTCTTAGTAATATTTTTACGACCAATTCGAGTTTGTAAAACATTAAAAGGTAATGGCTTTTGGTCTGCAAAACATAGAATCTCACCATCGAGAACAGTTCCAGACGGTAACAACGTTGAAAAGATCGCGAGCTCAGGAAACTTATCAGTTACCAATTCCTCTCCTCTGGACCAGATATATAGTTCATTGTTGCGGTATATAATCTGAGCACGGATGCCATCCCACTTCCATTCTGCAAACCACTCATTCGGATCGCCAAGATCGTCCAGCGCACCTTCCATTGCGTACGCGAGATAGAATGGATAAGGCCTGGAAAACTGATCACCCGAATTTTCTGAATGAATCAAATCTTTAAATGTGATTGTAAACGGGTCCCAATGTCCCATCACCCTGTGCGTGATCACCGCTGCCTCCAGTTCAACTGCTTCGCTCACTGCACGGACTACCAGGGTTTGCGAGACTCCTATCCGAAAACTTCCCATCATCAATTTATTGAAAACAAATATTTCGTAAGGAGACAGTTGATCCCAGGCCTGAAGAATGAAATTTTTTTTGTCAGCATCAGAAGATTTGTTAAGGGAAGCCAATGTATGAAACCACTCACTTAATGACTTTTCAGAAGTTGAGGTACCCGGTGGAAGAAGTAGTGATATCGTTTCAGCCATATCTCCAACACTGTTATAGCTTTCGCGATATAACCACAACGGTATATTCGTTCTCTCAAGAACCCACTCTTGCAATTGAGCACTCTTAATATTGCGTGGCGGTCTCCGACCTGTAAACAACGCTAACGCCCAAATCTTATCTTCTTCAGGCGCAGTAAGGAAATAAGACTTCAACAGTTCAACCTTTTCATTGGTTTTGTTCGTGCGATCAAGCTGTAGAAAAAGATTTGTAAATCGCTTCATTGCTTCGGCGTCTCTCCTGTTAACACATCCTCTTCATCACCATACGTAGTATTTACCTCTTCCGACTCGATGCCTTGCTCATTCAACCATCGTGAGTATGTATCCGTATATCCATGTGTGACATACACTTTCTCAGCTCCCGTTTCTGCTATGGCATAATTCAGTTCACTCCAATCAGCGTGATCCGATAAAATAAAGCCACGATCAACAGAGCGCCTGTTCTTTGCACCCCTCACGGCCATCCATCCTGAACAATATCCGGTGGAATATGGCTCAAATTTTTTCAACCAAGGAGTATTCAATGAAGATGACGTTCCAAAAATAAGCGCACCACGATACATTTTTTTATTGATATCACTTGTCACCATTGGTATGTGAGGCAAATCAAATCCAGCAGACCGAAGTCGCTCATTAACATTATAGATCGCCCCATGCGCGAATACGGGTTTGTCAAAAGGCTGCAAGTTTTTTATAAGTCGTTGCATCTTTCCCAATGCATAACCCATCAAAATACTTGCTTTATCGTGTAACTGATTTTGCTTCCACCACTCCTTTATATCATCCATAACTTCCACCTGAGGCCTCCATTTATAAATCGGTAATCCAAAGGTTGATTCTGTTATAAATGTGTTGCACTTTACAGGTTCAAAGGGCTCGGAAAAATGATCATCCTGAACTTTGTAATCACCACTGGCGACCCACACATCTCCCTTGCTTTCAACACGTATTTGTGCTGAGCCAATAACATGTCCTGCAGGATGCAACGAGAATTGAATTCCATTGATGAATATTTTTTCTCCATATTCTACCGTCTGAAGGGAGATATTTTCACCTAATCTCAATCGAAGTATACTTTCAGAATCCTTATGCGCGAGGTAATGCTTGCAATCCGGCTTCGCATGATCGCTGTGTGCATGCGTGATGATCGCAAAGTCAACTGGCTTCCATGGATCGATGTGGATATTCGCCATGGGACAAAATATACTTGAAGATGTAAATTTCAAAAGAGGATTTAACATTCCGGATATTGGGTAAAAAGCATGCCACTTTAGTTTAAAGTTAGCATAAGGAATGTTTTGGACAATAAAAATCAACTTCCAGATTAAGGATTAAAGGGAAGTCTCAAACGCATAGAGACATATTTATTTAAGTTTTTGTCACTATGTTCCTACTGGTAAATAAAGCAGTACTCACCACTACGCGAACCCAATTGCATATCTGATTTAGATGCTCATCAATCGATACACAGGGGAATTGAAGTAAATCTGCTCTGACTTATGAGTGTCAAGATTTTCGCATATGATCACGTTTTGATCAGGATATATTTCTTTTATCTGGTACTGCGTATTTCCACGCGGCTTTCTGAAAATATCACCGTGCTTAAGGAATCGGGCCAGTTGCTCTACCCAATTAACGATCTTGTGATTGATTATTTCCGGTCTCTTCATAAATTATTTGATTATTCTAAGATTTTTTAGCTGTAAACACCATTGCAACGCCAGCAACCAGTAAAACACCACCAAGAATTGGTGACCACTGAACAGGATGATTTTCGCTTTTACTGATCTCAACTTTTCCGAGATCCACTACTTTTTTCTTTGTCACAAAATTGAAACCGGTGATTGCCATCATAATGGCTCCAATAACAATTAGTACTATTCCAATGTTTTTCATTTTAAGTTTTTTTTGTTGTAGTGATTTTTTTTAAGTACGCGTGAACCAGTGTGATGCCAACATCTCATTTTATAATTCCAACTTTATATAAGTCGAACAGTGACATGTCCCTATAACGATTTAGTGTTAATTTTGAAGAGTGGAGAGATTCTAATTGCTTGCTTATAAGAAGTGCTAACTCGGCTGTAAGGTCTTCGTTCTCAAGAGCTCTGTTGTATGCCTTTAATGCGGCATCCTCTACAAATTCACATTCATTCAAAATTGACTCTCGATCCATTCCAGTAAAAGTATCTTTCATCTCAACCCAGAATCTGTAAATTTTCCCGGAAGTGGTCGCTGAATGTGGAACTCCTCCTTTTTGGAGTATGGCAAGAACAAGCTCTGTTGCGAATTTTTTACTTTCATCGATCATACTCAGGAAAAGAGTCCTCCAATCAAAATCAATAATCTGCTTCGCGGCCTTTCGATATTCTCTGATGCGATCATTATTGATCTTCAATAAATCATTCAGAACTTGAATTGCGTCTTCTTTCCGCTCCATTACTTTTTGAGATTTCCATACAGTTAAAAAAATCATTCCTTTTAATTACATGTCAATAGCATTGATTTCGATCTTTAAATGAAGATTAAAGGGGAATTAATTCCACGTGATACGATCATCAAATTCCGCACTTTTATGCAGTTGGGAAGTTCCAACCCGAATTGAAACCATTGCATGGCTTGATTTTTTAAAGAGACTTTCTTAAAATTCCAACTCGATGAAAAACGCTCTTTCAATACTATTAAGCCTTTCCATTCTCTTACTGCTGAGCTCAATGCTTACAAGCTGCCAAGTCGCCGGGGATATTTTTGGGGCTGGCTTTTACACAGGAATTTTTCTTGTGGTAATTGTGATAGTGGTTATTATCGTGATCATCACGAGGATGGGTAAGAATAAATAATCTCTCCCGAATAAATAATCTCTCCCGGATGATCCCTAATGAAGGCCCTTCAGGATCTTCATTAGAATTATTTCATTGTGATTAAGACCGTCCGGCTCATCAACTGAATCCCTTTCATCAAGTTCTTTTAAAAATTTACCAAGCTTTTTCTCTTCGTAAAGATTAACAATCCCAGGATGAACGTAGTATTTTCGACAAACTGTACGCGTATTTCCAAGTTTTGAGCTAACCTCATCAAGTGCAGCGAGTATATTATGCTTACTCTCAGCCGCAGTTGCAGCCTCACCCCTGGATTTGAAACATCTTAAAATATTCAAGGAACCTGCCCAAAGCCTGAAATCCTTCGCGCTGAAATCCATGCCTGAAGCATCTTTGATGTATTGATTGACACTTCCGGAATCGATACTTTTTTTATTACCATCCGAATCATAATATTGAAAAAGCTCTTTACCAGGTATATCACGACACTCTTTAACGATTTTAGCCAGCTTCTTATTCTTGAGCGATATCTCATGGTATATTCCCTTTTTCCCCTTGAATGAAAATTTTACTTCACCATTACTGATGGCTACATGTTTATCTTTAAGAGTCGTCAGTCCATACGACCCATTTACTTTTTCATATTCTAAACTACCAACACGTATATACGTTCGTTCCATCAATTGAATTACGGCAGCAAGAACTTTCTTTTCATTCAAATCAGTCACAGAAATATCTTTTTTTAACTGCCTTCGCATCGCTGGCAAAGCATTTCCAAATTCATACAAGCGATGAAACTTTGTCTCACTTCTTACTTTATTCCAAAGAGCATGATAGCGATATTGTTTTCTGCCCCGCACATCATGACCCGTTGCCTGGATATGGCCAGATACTTTTGGTGAGATCCAAACATTCGTCCATGCAGGAGGAATCGCCAGCTTTTTAATTCTTGCTAAAATTTTCTCATCTGTCACTGCTTTATCATTTAGATGATAAGAAAAATTTTTTCCTGATCCACTCCTGACAATACCCGGATTATTGTCCATCATATACACCAGGTCTACAGCAGCGGCTGCTGAAGCGTAATCTTTGTCAAGTGTCAGAAACTCTTTATGCGATAGGTCCATCCCGGCGTCCTCTTTCATTTTGTAAAATTATTTTGTAGGCACATTAGAGGATTAACGATACAGATGGCGTTTGGTTTAGAATAGGTTACCAACATATCTCCAATTAAAATAAAAAATCGGGTATTACCCGAATCACTCTAAATTTTTTATCTATAAAAAATAAGGCTTTATGTAGCTTCGTGATAGGCCTCCACATTAATATTATTTTCAGCAACCCCGGTCAACGTCATATCTGCCTCCTTTTCTTCATCCAGAATATCCAATAAAAGTCTGGCAATATCTTCACGCCCCATTATTGTTGCAAGTCGTGCAAGAGTTCCATACGTCGCAATTTCATAATGCTCTACTTTTTGCGATGCCATGATAATAGCCACGTCTCTTATCATCGTACCATCTTCCGTTTCCTGGATGATCCATTCCGCTTCTTTCGTAAGCGCTTCCATTGCATTACACTTTTTTGCTGATGGCTTTTGTCCTATCATCTCAAAGACCTTTTCAACCTGTGTTACCTGATCTTTGGTTACCTCAAGATGTTCTTCAAGAACTTCCTGAAGCTCCCCGCTGGCAGCAGCTTTTATCATGTTCGGGATCACATGGGTAAGATGCTTCTCTACCCAATAGATGTATTTTAAAGATTCTATAAAAAATGCTTCAAGTTGGGTTCCTGATTTAGCATTTGTGATAGCTTGATATTTTTCGCTTTTCATGGATATGGATCTCTATCCATCACATTAAAAAATACCATGCCATTAACGTGGCTATAGGTATGCCATTTAGAGATGAAATCGATAGTTTCAATAACTTCCCGTAGAATTAATTCTACAGAGACAGACGGATTTCTTTTAAACCTGTAATCACGTATCATGACACTTCCCTCATTGCCTTTAACGAGGCTTTTTAACGCGTCTACGTGGTATGGTATTTTGTAATCAATCTGAACAACTCTTATTTCAGAGAGATAAGCCAGCATTTTACCGTTTTCAAGACACGTGCGAAGTTGGTTCGTGTCAATGCGAATGAGTGTGCCGGATCAAATAGATAGAAGATGAAAGCAAAAAAGAAAATACTTTTAATTGATGATGACGAAGATTTCGGCAAAGCACTGTCTCACTTCTTTCAAGGTAAAGATTTTGAATTATTTCTTGCACACACAATCGCAGATGGGATGGATATACTTGAAAAGGAGAGACCTGAATATCTTTTTCTTGACAATAGCTTACCCGATGGGTTGGGTTGGGGTAAGACAGAATATATTTTAAAAAATTACCCACAGACACATTTGAATCTCCTCAGTGCATTAGGTGTTCCTAAAACATCCTCTTCAACTTTTAGAATACTGGAGAAACCAATATCACTTGATGAAATTTTATCATGCTTGAATTGAAGGTGTTTGCCATAAATGAGGCATCTATCTTTTTATACTAAAACTTTATTGGATTGAAGATGAAGGGAACTGCCGTCACACTTGAAGAATTATTATCGCCGCTTAAGCAATATTTTCTAAAAGACACCCTCATCCGCAGCGACATTAATAACACTCCTCCGTTACGAGCTGAGCTATTTACGTTAGAACAATTTGGAATGCATGCAACCGAGCTTGCTCAACGTCATGAAATTACTGACAAGAAAACATCTGAAAAACTGCTGAAACGTCTGGCAGAAAATGAAGAAGTACTACTTCATGTTATTGATCTGTTACTGGAAGCTGTTCAGAATAAGACACCAATAGCACCTGCCGGTGAATGGTTGCTTGATAACTTCTATCTCATAGATGAACAGATTCAAATTGGTAAACGACACTTACCAAAGGGATATAGCAAGGGGCTTCCGAAGTTGGGAAGATCGGCTGGATCATCTGAAGGAATGCCAAGAGCATATGACATCGCTATAGAAATAATCTCCCATAGCGATGGACATCTTGATATTCATATACTCAACCGATTTATTGAAGCGTATCAGAAAGTAAACGAACTTACACTGGGTGAATTGTGGGCGATTCCAATTATGCTTCGACTTGCTCTTCTTGAAAACTTAAGACGTGTTGCCGCCCGTGTTGCTATTGACCGCATTGATGCGAACTCCGCTCACCATTGGGCTGATTGCATTATTCAAACGGCAGAAACCAATCCAAAGAATCTGGTGCTTACAATGGCCGATATGGCAAGATCAAATCCTCCCATGGTAAGTGCGTTTATTGCAGAATATTCCCGGAAACTGCAATGGAAAGGGGTTAATTTGACATTACCGCTTTCATGGGTAGAGCAACATCTTTCTGAAACAGGAGACACCATTAATGGAATGGTCCTTGCCGAAAATCAAAAGCAGGCCGCCGACCATGTGTCAATGAGTAATAGCATTAAGAGTCTTCGTTTTTTGGCAAAAACAAACTGGCGTGAATTTATCGAAGCAATGAGTCTCGTTGAGAGAACGCTTCGCAATGACATTGACAACGTTTATTCAAAAATGGATTTTTATACACGTGATCAATATCGTCACTCCGTTGAGAAGATTGCAAAAAAGGGGCGTCTTAGTGAAAGTGAGGTTGCCCAATCAGTTATAAAGTTTGCTTATGATCATTCTATCATCTCTGAACAAGAAAAACATAAATCCCATGTGGGATATTACTTGATCGGGAAAGGATTAAAATATACAGAGCGACAATTAAAAGCAAGAAACTCGTTTGCGGGGTTCTTCAGAGAATTTTCAGACAGGAATGCGTCCACACTTTACATTCTTGGTTCAATAGTATTGACTGCAGGAATATCGTCTGGATTAATCTATCAATTATACCTGGAAGAACCGGAACCTGCTTTATTCTATCCAATGATTTTTCTGATTGCTCTTGGCGCAAGTCATCTCGCTCTTGCAATAATAAACTGGATCGCAACGCTACGAATAAGTCCTAAGCCATTGCCTAAGATGGATTTCTCAAAAGGAATCCCTATTCACAATCGCACGTTAGTGATCATACCAACGCTTATTAGCAGTGCAAGTCAAATAGAAAAACTTGTTGAAGAACTGGAGGTAAGATTTTTAGGAAATCGTGATCCTAACTTATTGTTTGGCTTACTAACTGACTTTACAGATGCTAACGCTGAAGTAATGCCAGAAGACGAAAAGCTTGTTTCTATAATCTCAATAAAAATTAGGGAACTGAATGAAAAGTATTGCCATGATCCAAACGACCTTTTCTTTTTGTTTCATCGTCCACGCCGTTGGAATGCCACTGACAAAAAGTGGATGGGGTATGAACGTAAACGAGGAAAGCTTGGTGAATTGAATCAACTGCTGAGAGGAAAAGGTCAGGATCGTTTCTCAACAATAGTTGGGAGTCCTCAATCGTATCGTAATGTTAAATATGTAATAAGTCTTGATACTGATACACAGTTACCGCGTGAATCGGCCCCTAAGCTTATCGGAGTGATGGCGCATCCTTTAAATGTTCCAATCTACAATGAGAAGAAAAAAAGAATTGTTGAAGGCTATGGAATTATTCAACCTCGAATTGCAATAAGTGTTCACGGCGCTATTCTTTCACGCTACACTCGTCTTCACGAAAATGATTCAGGAATAGATCCGTATACCCGGGTTACATCGGATGTTTACCAGGACATTTTTTCCGAAGGTTCATTTATAGGTAAAGGAATTTATGAGGTAGATACATTTGAAAAGGTATTGGCAAATCGTTTCCCGGATAACAGAATATTAAGCCATGACTTGCTTGAAGGAAGTTATGTGCGAAGCGGTTTCGCAAGTGATATTCAGTTTTATGAAGAATATCCTCCACGTTACAGCATGGATATCAGTCGGCGTCATCGCTGGATTCGTGGTGACTGGCAAATAGGAAACTGGTTTTTACCATGGGTCCCGGATGCAAAGGGGAAACTAAGATCCAATCCACTAAATGCTTTATCAAAGTGGAAGATCTTTGACAATCTGAGAAGAAGTCTTATTCCAATTACGTTGTTCGCGATGCTTATTCTTGGATGGACATTATTGGCATCGCCATTGTTCTGGACATTAGCCGTGATCGGGATCATGATCATCCCCTCCGTCAGCATGTCGGGATGGCATTTCACTCAAAAACCAAAAGAAATTTCGTTTTCACGACACGTTAAAAATGTTTCTGAAGGAACTATTAAAAGTTTCATCGAAGCACTTTTTCAATTGATGTGTTTGCCATACGAAGCATTCGTCAGCGCTGATGCGATAGTGACAACACTCTTCAGAATGTTTATTACCCGAAGAAACATGCTTGAGTGGAGTCCATCAGGGTTTCTGCAAAAACAGAAAGAGAATTTACTCACCATCTTCTTAAAGATGTTTTTTGCACCATTATCGGCTGGAGTGCTGTTTTATATTTTAAATAACTACTATCCTGAATCACTGTACTTCGCTATACCGTTTCTGCTGGCATGGGTAATGTCACCTATCATAACATATTGGATAAGTCTTCCTATAAAAGCATTTAAAACAATTATCTCATCGGAGCAAAAGATCTATTTGCGCGAGCTTGCGCGAAAGACCTGGGCATTCTTTGAAGCGCATGTTACGGAAGCTGAAAACTATCTTCCTCCTGATAATCTTCAGCAGTATCCGATTGTCAAGATCGCCCACAGAACATCTCCAACAAATATTGGACTTTCACTTTTAGCAAATCTTGCTGCATATGATTTTGGATACGTATCCATTGCAAAAGTTCTTTCACGAACTTCAAATACATTCAAAACAATGGATAAACTTGATCGCTATTCAGGTCATTTTTATAACTGGTACGATACAGAGACATTAGCAACACTCAACCCACATTATATTTCTTCAGTAGATAGTGGAAATTTAGCCGGGCATCTTATCACACTTCGCCAGGGATTGCTTGAGCTGCAGCATCAGCCTGTGCTTAAAAATGAATTGGCTGGTGGACTTTATGATACAATGCTGGTTCTATATCAGCATATCAATCCAAAAGATCAAAATGCTTTTATAGAGCTTCAGAAAGATTTCGAAGCATTAAATTTCTCACCGGTGGTTACTGTTAAAGAAATCAAATTGGCTCTTGAAAAAATCTCAAATAGCCTTAACCGATTTATATTCAAGGCCGAGATCCAACAAGGTGATGAGTCCAACGAGTGGATCGGTTATTTGCAAAAACAACTATCGGATTGGCATGAAGATATTTATTTCCTCTCTCCACTTTGTATTTTCGAAACAAGGCCCGGGCGATTGAAAGAGATAAACTTTTTCCAGGGAATTCCGTCGTTATATGATCTGGCAAGAACTGAAAAAGGTGCTTATTCAAAAATTGTAACACAAATTCATTTTAGCAAAACAGAAGAAGAGTCTGCATGGTTATTGGAATTTGAAAAAATACTACACCAGGCGAGCCTGGCTGCGAAAGAAAAGATAGTCGAAATTCAAAGACTTGCCGAAAAGTGTGCGGAATTTGCAGATATGGAATACGATTTCCTTTATGATACGTCGCAACATCTTATTTCCATCGGATATAATGTTGATGATCATCGTTTAGATGCGAGCTTCTATGATCTGCTTGCATCAGAAGCGCGACTCGGATTGTTTGTTGCAGTGGCTCAGGGAAAAATTCCGCAGGAAAGTTGGTTTGCACTTGGAAGACGACTTGCTGAAACAAGCACATCACCTGTATTACTTTCATGGAGCGGTTCCATGTTCGAATATCTCATGCCGAATCTTGTGATGCCTTCGTATGAAAATACATTGATTGATGAGACAACGAAAGGTTGCGTTAAAAAACAAATTGAATACGGTAAGCAACAAGGTGTACCATGGGGAATCTCAGAATCATGTTACAATATGGTGGATGCAAATCTTACCTATCAGTATCGTGCCTTTGGCATCCCTGATCTTGGCTTCAAACGTGGACTGGGACTGGATCTCGTAATCGCTCCTTATTCTACTATAATGGCTTTGATGGTTGATCCGGCGGCGGCGGTGAAAAATCTTCAGCGCATGGAATCAAAAGGTTATGAAGGTAACTATGGATTCTTTGAATCGATTGATTACTCACCTTCCAGATTAACACGATCGAAAGTGCCCGCGCTTATTCAGTCATTTATGGCCCACCATCAAGGTATGAGTTTATTGTCATTGGATTATCTCCTTTGCAACCAGCCTATGCAAAGAAGATTTGAAGCTGACCCAAGCTTCCAGACCGCCTTATTATTACTGCAAGAACGTGTTCCAAAATCAATTGGTTTTTATTCATTACCTAAAGATTCTGAAGAGATTATTCATACTCCGTCTACAGGAGAAGTTCGTATACTTAAAGCGCACAGTACTTCATTTCCAGAGATACAATTATTATCAAATGGAAAGTACCATGTCATGGTATCGAATTCAGGTGGCGGGTATAGTCGATTTAATGATCTGGCTGTCACCCGGTGGAGGGAAGACGTTACGCGTGATAATTGGGGATCGTTCTCTTATGTGCGTGATCTTGAAGATGGGGAATTCTGGTCGAATACGTTCCAACCAACATTAAAAGAAGCAGACTCTTACGAGGCAATTTTCTCTCAAGGTCGGGCGGAATTCAGAAGAACTGATAAAGGCATTGAACTTCATACAGAGATCATTGTATCTCCTGAAGATAATGTTGAGATCAGAAGGATTCATATAACGAACCATTCACGTTCAGAAAGAAAGCTAGAGATCACCAGCTATGGTGAAGTTGTAATTGCACTTCCTGTTGCAGACGATGCTCACCCTGCATTCAGCAATCTTTTCATTCAAACAGAAATTATTGAAAACCAAAACGCGATTCTTTGCACACGACGTGCCCGTTCAGATGATGAAACGTCACCCTGGATCTTTCAATTAATGAAATCCCGTGGCGCACGAGTTGATATGATTTCTTACGAAACAGACCGTTTCAAATTCATTGGTCGCGGGAATAGCATTGCTAGCCCTCAAGCAATGAAACAAAAAGAGCCTTTATCCGATACACAGGGTCCGGTTCTTGATCCAATTATTTCAATACAATACAGAATTACACTTGATTCAGAGGGAAGTGCCATCATTGATTGTGTTACTGGAATCTCAGAATCCCGTTCAGGTTGTCAAAGTCTCGTAGATAAATATCAGGACCGCAGTTTTAGAAACCGTGCATTCGAATTAACGTGGACCCACAGCCAGGTCGTATTGAGACAAATCAATGCATCAGAATCGGATGCTCAGATATTCAGCAGAATGGCCAGCTCGATCCTTTATGCAAATCCGATGCTCCGTGCACCAAAAGATACATTGATCAAAAATGCAAAAGGGCAGTCAGCATTATGGAGTCATTCGATTTCCGGTGATTTACCAATTGTGTTATTGCAGATCTCCGATTCAACTAATCTTACACTAATTAAACAATTGATGCAGGCACGTGCATACTGGCTGTTCAAAGGATTGGTAATTGATCTTGTTATTATTAATGAAGACCATAGCGGATACCGCCAGGTGCTGCAAGAGCAGGTTCAGAGTTTGATTGCTGCTGGTATAGGCATCAATCCATCTACACGCCAGGGAAGTATTATCGTCAGACTTTCTGATCAGATTTCAACGGAAGATCGTATCCTTCTTCAGACTGTTGCAAGGATCATTGTTTCAGACAAAAATGGCACGCTGCAAGATCACATGAACCGTCGGCAACCATTTACGCCAATTATACCGTTGTTGGCACAGACGAAACGTATCGAAGCAGGTCGCGATAGCAACATAAAAATTGCAGAGCGGATCTTTGACAACGGCTTTGGAGGATTTTCAACCGACGGAAGTGAGTACATCATTTCAACAAATGAGAATAAAATAACGCCATTACCGTGGAGTAATGTCATTGCTAATCCTGATTTTGGAACAATCGTAACAGAAAGCGGGCCTGTTTATACGTGGGCAGAAAATGCGCATGAGTTCCGGTTGACTCCATGGAATAATGATCCAATCTCGAACAATGGCGGAGAAGCTTTTTACATGCGTGATGAAGAAACAGGATATGTCTGGTCACCCACTCCCTTTCCCGTTAAAGGCAAATCAACATATACAACACGACATGGATTCGGATACAGCGTCTTCGAAATTGTTGAGGATGGAATAGCAACAGAACTTTGGATTTATGTCGATCGTGAAGCTCAGATAAAGTTTACAGTCATTAAGATTAAAAATCTTTCCGGTCGCATGCGAACATTAAGTGCCACTGGTTATTCTGAGTTAGTATTGGGAAGTCTTCGGCCATCGTCTGTGATGCACGTTGTCACTGAATATGACGCGGACATGAATTCATTGATTTCGAGAAATCCTTACAATACCGAGTTCCCGGGCAGGGTCGCATTCTTTGATGTAAATAGTTCAAAATTCAATTTCTCAACTGATCGAAATGAGTTTTTAGGTCGTAACGGTACATTGGAGAAACCTGATGGTATGAAGCGGACACGACTTTCAAATAGTCAGGGAGCAGGCTATGATCCCTGTGTAGCAATACACGTCCCAATAACACTGAGTGGCAACCAGGAAAAGGAAATTATTTTCAGAATGGGATCCGGGAAGGATTCTCAGGAAGCGCAAAAAATCATGACACGTTTCACTGGAAGGGATGCAGCAGCAAATTCTCTTGCCACCGTGCGTGAATACTGGAAGAGAGTACTGAGTCAGACAAAAATAAAAACACCAGACCCATCTATAAATATTTTATCGAATGGCTGGTTATTGTACCAGGTAATTGCGTGCAGAATCTGGGGAAGAAGTGGATTCTACCAATCAGGTGGTGCATTTGGTTTCCGTGATCAGCTTCAGGATGTACTTGCAGTGATGGATGCAGCTCCAGAGATCGCGCGCCACCAGATCATTTTATCTGCTTCGCGTCAGTTCAAAGAAGGTGACGTTCAACATTGGTGGCATCCACCACTTGGAAGAGGGGTAAGAACACGTTGTTCCGATGATTTCCTGTGGCTTCCCTTTACAACATCACGTTACGTCACCCACACACAGGATTATAAAATACTTAATGAAATGGTGAGTTTCATTGAAGGCCGTGAATTGAATGCTGATCAGGAATCAAATTATGATCTACCGGTAACGAATGAGAGGCGAACAACGCTATACGATCATTGCAAACGGGCAATTACAAATGGAATGAAATTCGGAATTCACGGATTACCATTCATGGGTTCAGGTGATTGGAATGACGGAATGAATAAGGTGGGCATCAAAGGTCAGGGAGAAAGTGTATGGCTTGCATTCTTTTTATGCGATGTACTGAGAAGATTTGAACCCATCTCAACATTCATGCAGGATGATGCGTTTCTTCAAACGTGTAAAAAAACAATAGAAAAATTAAAAATTGCCATTGATAAATCGTGGGATGGAGAATGGTACCGTAGAGCATATTTTGATGACGGAACACCTCTTGGATCATCCAGCAATACAGAGTGTAAAATTGATTCAATTTCCCAAAGCTGGGCCGTGCTTTCTGAAGCAGGTTCACCCGGAAAGACATTCCACGCAATGGAATCAGTAAATACACATCTTGTTGACAGAAATCATTCGCTGTTGAGATTGCTTGATCCTCCTTTCAATCACTCTGAAAAAGATCCTGGATATATCAAAGGTTATCTGCCCGGTGTAAGAGAGAACGGAGGTCAATATTCACATGCTGCTATCTGGATGGTTATGGCCGTTGCAAAGATGGGCAATCATCAGCGTACCTGGGATTTATTGCAAATGGTAAATCCACTTAATCATGGAAGAACATCATCTGAAATTGCAGTTTATAAAACAGAGCCGTATGTGATGGCCGCTGATGTCTATGGAGTTTCTCCCCATATTGGACGTGGTGGTTGGACGTGGTACACAGGATCCGCCGGATGGATGTATCAGCTTATCATCGAATCGTTTCTTGGCCTGAGAAGAGAAGGTGACACTATTTATATCGCTCCATGCACACCCGATCACTGGAATTCGTTTGAGATAGACTACCGTTATAAAGATACCACCTACCATATCCAAGTCCAGATCCAGGCGATCGATGATTTTAATCCATCAATAAATATGGATGGCACTCCGCAAGAAGGAGACGGGATCAAATTGATAAATGATATCAAGGAACATACTGTTGTGTTGAAAGTGAGTCGCTTGAAACCTGCAATCGGTAGCTTCGTAGAATCTGTCAGCTAACAATTAATTTCTTACAATCAACTATTAACTCATCACAACCTTTAAGCTCTGCGGATAACCCCAAGCAACAAAGCAATGATAGCGATTACAATAAGCAGGTGGATCAAGCCAGTTGCACTGTATACAAATACACCCAGTGCCCACCCGATAATTAGAATAATAGCAATAAAATATAATAACGATCTCATAATTTAAAAGTGTTTAACTGCATACAGGAAATAATAAAAAAGTCTGCCGCTCCTGATTCATGCGCAAATACGATAAAAATCAACTCATGTGGAATATTCTCCACACTTGCAGTCTTGAAAAAGACGGTGAATCGAACGCTGGTTAAACAGACTTAATGGCACGCCTTTTACTTTAGAAGGAACAACTAAAAAATATTTAAACAACACACTCATGGGAAATTTATTATACATCGTTGCCGTGATCCTCGTGATCGGATGGCTGGTAGGATTCTTCGCTTACGGAGCCGGTGGTCTTATTCACGCATTGCTGGTAATTGCAATTATTGCAGTGCTAATTAATATCATAAGCGGTAACAAAAGAGTTTAACGCCAATCCGATTCATCTGCTGTCATCTTTCTCTTGATTTATTTCTAAAAGAAAGGTGACAGTTTTTTTACAGCCGTATAACAAATGACCCTCACTGACGAAACGCCTGTTTACAAAAGAATTTGCTTCAATTTATTGAGTGTTGGTTTGGTATTGCTTCTGCTGTACGTAGGGCAAGAAATCCTTCTTCCTCTTTTCTTCTCTATTCTCTTGGCATCACTTCTTCTTCCCCTTAATCGTTTCCTAGAAAATAAAGGACTTCACAGGGTTTTTTCTATCTCAGTTTCACTCCTCCTGACTTTAATAGTGGTAGGTTCATTGATCTACTTTTTAATAGATCAAATAGCAGGATTTTTTGAGGACCTGCCTACGATCAATGCACGCCTTGACGAGTTGTCTACTATTTTCCAAAAATGGATACGTTCAACATTTAGCGTAACGATCCGAAAACAAAATCAATACTGGGACGATACTCTTGCAAAGATGAGAGCATCCGGAACAGGAATCATTGGAGAGACTGTCGTTACACTCACACAAGCCCTATCCTATCTTGTATTATTGCCCATTTATACATTTCTGGTTCTTTATTACAGGGATACTATTAAGAAATTTCTTATCGATGTTTTTAAAAGCTCAAAAGAAGAACAGGTGAGAGAAATACTCAACGAATCGCAATCCGTATCTCAAAGTTATATTCTGGGTTTAATGATTGAGATGGCCCTTGTATTTGCACTGAACGCCACAGGTTTTTTAATGCTTGGAATTAAATATGCTGTATTCCTGGCCCTTGTAGCAGCACTACTCAATCTTGTTCCTTACATAGGAATGCTTATTGCAAATATCTTTTGCATGGCCGTCACCTTAATTTCATGTGAGGTTGTCTCCTTTTCAGATGTCTTCTGGGTCGGAATTATTCTTGCGGTAGTTCAATTTATTGATAACAATTTTTTAATGCCTCTTGTGGTTGGGTCCAAAGTAAGAATCAATGCGTTGGTAACTATCATTGGTGTACTGATCGGCGGTGCCCTTTGCGGTGTACCCGGCATGTTCCTATCTATACCGGGAATGGCGGTGTTAAAAGTGATCTTTGATCGGGTTGATGGATTGAAGCCATTTGGATTACTCCTGGGTGATGAACGTCCTGTCTTTAAGCAAAAACGAATTCAGCTAAAAAAAATAATAGCGGATGTTGAAAATACTTAAAGACTTCTGGGGCATTTTGAAAATGGCTTTTGAGGAGTTTGTTTCTGACAATGCTCTGAAATTAAGCGCTTCTTTATCGTACTATACGATCTTCTCTATTGCTCCCTTGATCATTATAATAATTTCACTGGCGGGAATTTTTTTTGGTGTGGATGCGGTACAGGGAAGAATTTACGGCCAAATTAATGGACTTGTTGGAAATAGCGCAGCAGTTCAAATTCAGGATATAATTAAGAATGTTCAGAAATCTCAAAGCAGCCAGGGTGGAGCTATCATTGGCTTCATCATTTTGATGATAGGGGCTTCCGGCGTTTTTACCGAAATTCAGGATTCTATAAATTTTATCTGGTCTGTTAAAGCAAAACCGAAAAAAGGATGGGTCAAACTGATTATCAACAGACTTCTGTCATTCTCACTTATTGCCAGCTTTGGATTTCTCTTGCTGGTATCACTCATGATAAATGCAATTATGGATGTTTTAAGTGATCAACTTATCTCCCTGTTTCCCAACGCAACAGTCTATCTCTTCTATTTTCTAAACATGGTATTGATATTCATCATCATCTCATGTCTGTTTGCGATTATATTCAAAGTGCTCCCTGACGCTAAGATCAAATGGAAAGACTCCTTTATTGGCGCATTCTTCACAGCCTTTCTATTTATCATCGGCAAATATTTAATTGGATTATATCTCGCAAATTCAAATGTAGGTGAGACATATGGCGCCGCAGCCTCCATCGTACTGGTGCTGCTGTGGGTATATTACTCTTCCATCATACTTTACTTCGGGGCAGAGTTTACTAAGATGTATGCTCTTCACTTCGGCGGAAAAATTATACCGAATGATACCGCCGTCTTTATTGTAAAGCAGGAAGTGAAGGAGATAGATTATTCAAAATAATATTCAGATCATCGTTTCTGTGGGTTTTTTTCCACATCCAACAATGTGATTATCGCTGGATTTTCACTGGCATAGTTCTTTTAACAGGATAGGAAAAACAATAAAGTGTTCTTATGAAAAAGACTATCAAAACAATTCTATATAGTGCCCTTTGCAGCCTATGTATTTTCGTATCCTTCGATGGATATTCACAAGAGCAGGAGTCATCAACAGATTCCGGCCTTACTCCAACGTTTGGTATCAAAGGTGGTATCAACTTAACCAATCTCTATGTTGACAATGTGAAGGATGAACAGATGAAAGTAGGGGGCCACGTAGGATTTTTTGCGAAACTTCCCATTGCAAAAGGTATATCCTTAATGCCAGAAGTTATTTACACAAATAAAGGTGCTAAAGTAACGTATAGCAATTTCATTCAAGGGAGTGGTGAGTATCGTTTCAATCTGAATTATGTCGAAGTACCTCTTACACTCGTTTTCAATATTGTTAACAATTTCAACATTCATGCCGGTGGTTACGCTGCTTACTTAACTTCAGCCAATGTCAAGAACGTTCAGGATGGGACCATTAAGGATGCAGAAGCTCTTAACGCAGACAACTTTAACAGGTTTGACTATGGCCTTGTGGGTGGTTTTGGTGTAGACATTGACAAATTCACAATCGGAGCCCGTTATAATTACGGGTTACATGAGATTGGTCAATCCGGAAATCTTTCCGGAGAGTTAACTAAAAATTCAAAGAACAGTGCTTTCCAGGTATTTGTTGGATTTGCTTTCTAATTTAAAATAACAGGCATTATTCAATCCCCAATTCTCCTTCATTCATTAAAAAAAATGATTTTGTGGAAGAAGGTCCAATTATAAAGGCTGTGAAAAAAGAGGTTGAAGCGTTTCTTTTTTGAAATATAAAAAGTAAGTGTGCTGTGTCCACAAAGCACACTTACTTTTTACATCTTATAATATTATACTTTATATATCAAAAGTTAAAGTGACGGGAACGAGATGGTAAACACAGTTCCTTCTCCAACAACTGAAGAGACGCGAATACCACTCTTATGCGATTGAATGATCGCAGATGCTGATGCCAGCCCAAGTCCTATACCATTCGGCTTGGACGTGAAATAAGGTTCAAATAACTTTTCTGTTACTCCCTGACTCATTCCACAACCATTATCACTGATCGTAACCTCGTGAATTGTAACGTTAGACGTAATACCAATCTGTAGAATTCCCTTCCCTTCTTCCATCGCTTCAACGGCATTAAGAATAATATTAAGAAAAGCGATTTTTATTTTTTCAAGATCAACCAGCACCAACGCGGGCGAAGATGGATAATTCAATTCAAGTTTGATCTTCTTTAAAGCAATGCGGTCCTTCGCCTCCTCAATAGAGTGATCAACGACCTCTTGTAACGGAAGGACATTAAACCGCATTTTAAAATACCGTGATGAATCCATCAACTCATTGATTAGTCCATCAATCCTGTTAACACCACGATAAACGATATTTAATAGTTCAGCATCGTCCTCAGGAATACTGGACTTCAATTGATCAATTGAAACACTGATATTGTTTAACGGATTTCTGATCTCATGTGCTAACGTGCGAATGACATTGCCTTTTGCTTCAAGTTTCTCTGCCTGAAGCGTGATCTCTTCAGCACGTTTTAGTAATGTAATATCCTGGATGATGCCCTGTATGTAAAGCTGACCATGATTATCGGATTCAAGTGACCCTGAGATCAGTGCAATTTTCTTAATTTCACCATGTATAAGTTCCAGCTGAAAATCATCTATACTTCCTTTATCTGAAAGCGATCTGTTCAACAATTTCTTTTCCTTTTCACTTGGAATGAAATCATATAAGCTGCGATTTATCAATGCAGCCCGATCTATTCCAAATAATTCTACTGCAGCCTCATTAATGTCCCTGATCATCAACTCGCGATCAGAAAGAAAAATTACATCGCGGGTCTTTTCAAAAATATTCCGGTACTTACGCTCATTCGTTCTTGACGCTTTTAAAATCGCTGCGCGCTCAAGTGAATAACGAATACACCGCTCGAGCTTCTCAGGATTTAGCTCGGACTTAATAAGATAATCCACTGCTCCCAACTTCATTGCCTCCTGATCGATTGCAACATTGCCTTGACCGGTCAACAAAATAATCGGGTTTTCATTTTGTTGAAGAGACGGCTCCCGCAATAAATCCAACCCGGTTTTAATGCCAAGCCGGTAGTCAATAAAATAAATATCGTGGTCCGCCTGCCGAATACGATCAACAGCATTTTTATAATTCGAACACCATTCGATTTCAAACTTCCTCGATGGGATATCCTTTATCTGTTCGCTCGTGAGAATGAAGTCATCTTCTTCATCGTCAACAATCAGTACCCGGATAGGTTTAATAATTTGAACCGATTCAATCATTACTTATTTATGTTTCGAAGGCAATACTACTGAAATAACAGTTCCTTCTCCAGAGTTGCTGCTTGCCTGAATAGTTCCCTGATGATTCTCTGCAATTTTTTTGCACAGGGCCAGGCCAATTCCCGACCCAGGGTACTCACTCTTACTGTTGAGTCGCTGGAACATCTGAAATATCGTTTCGGCATATTCTTCCTCAAAGCCAATGCCATTGTCCTTTATCATAAGTCGATAATAATCCATATTACTATCAAGATTTAACTCGGACACCTCAGCACGCATTAACTTTTTTGAGGTAATAGAAATAACAGGCAAAACATCCGTCTTTTTAAATTTAATAGCATTTAAAATAATGTTTGAAAAAAGTTGCTTGATCTGAACACGAATCACTTCAAGTTCAGGAAACTCTTTCACATCAATCGTTGCATTTGTTTCTTCTATCTTCAATTCAAGATCATTGAGAACTTCCTTTACCAGTTCTTTAATATCGGCTTTCTCAAACCAGAATTCGTTTCTTGACAATCGGGAAAATTCCATCAAACCGTCAATCATCAATCGGGCACTTTGAGTTGCACCAAGAATACGATCAAGATAACCAATGGCCTCTTCTTCCAACGATCCGCTATACTTCGATCGAAGACGATCAGCAAATGAATGCACTTTACGTAACGGCTCGTGCATGTCATGTGACGCGATGTATGCAAAATCTTCCAGATCCATATTGGAACGCTTTAACTCTGCGATCTTTCTCTGCAGTTCATGCTCGTACTTTATAATTTTTGTAACATCCCGGGTGGTACCGATAACGCGTATCGGTAACCCGTTGGCATCACGAACTAATTTACCAAACGTTTCAAGCTGCTTCACCTCGTTTGTATTTGTCAGGATCTGATATTGCCATACGCCTGAACCATTGCGCTCCATCTCCTCACTACTTCGTGATGTATAACTCTCAAACTCCCCATCAAATAAATGCTTCTTATAAAGGCTTTCATTTATTTCAAATTTATCCTTGTCCGTTTCAGGATTATATCCAAACAAAACATACATTCCTTCCGACCAGATGATGGTATTTTTTAACAGATCAATTTCAAATGTCCCCTGGTCGAGGAACGTCTCACGCTCCAGGATCATCTCCCGGTACGTTATTAAACTATTCAGCAATTTTGATTTTTCAGTCACATCGCGATTGATACCCAATGCTCCAATAAGCACACCATTTGCGTATCTGAACTTTATAGAACTATGAATTATTTTGGTCTCACCATCGTGTGTAACGATGGAATATTCGTATGTAAGAAATTCCTGTTTTGCTTCCACTGCGGAATCATATAATTGATCAATTCTTTTCCTATCAACCGGAAGAATATGATCAAGGAAGAATTCACTTGACATCTTATCTTCGATGTCTTTGGGATCATAATTAAGAATAGAATAGATTCCTTTGGACCAGGTCTCTCTATTTGTTATCCCATCCCAACGCCAGGTAGCAAATTGAAGGATCGTTTCAGTATCATCCATCAATTCTTTAAACGCCCTTGCTTCATCAGCCGAACGAATCTGCTCATTGATGTCCTGGGCCATGAATAAAATTGACTCTGCCCTTCCTTCAGCGTTGCGTCTTAAAACACGTCCGGTTACCTGAAAATGAATATAGTCACCCTCTTTTCTATTTAACCGGCATTTGTATCCATGGGAGTCATTCTCTTTGAGCTCATGAAATTTTTCGAGTTCTTCCTGAACAAGTGCAACATCATCTTTAAAAACAAGTCGTCCTATGTCCTGTTTCCATTCATTAACATCATCGTACGAGTAACCGAGAGACTCCGTTATTTTTTTATTGATGTAACGTAGTTGTTTTTTGTCGAGATCATAGACATATACCAGGCCTGGAAAAAAATCGTAGATGCCCTGCTGGAATGCATCGTCACCGGTGTTAAGAATCCCTTTTGGATTATTAATATGAGATTCTTCTCCTGACGACATTTAGAAGCCTGTTAAATTTATTTACCACTCAATAACTTATATTCATCAAGCTTGTTGTATAACGTTTTTCTATCAATATTCAGGATTTTGGCCGCCTTGGTCTTATTGAATTTTACTTCCTTCAAAACTTTAAGGATCAATTCATATTCCGCATCAAGACTTGCACCTTTTATTGTCTCTGTCACACGGGGCGGTAACCCATGGGAAACAGGAATCGAAGATATTCCTGTAAGAGTATGATCTGCTAATCTTTCAGGAAGGGCCTGAGGCTCACTTTGGAACAACAGCTTCGAAAAATTGGAAATTTCAAAAGGCAAGGAACGAGCTTCAATGTAGTCGGTATCTGTTAACAGTACAACGCGTTTAATTACATTCTTTAACTCACGAAGATTGCCATACCAGATATAGTTTTTAAAAATCTCATCAACTTCTGGTGTAAATCCTTTAACATTCTTGCCCAACTCGCTATTAGTGAGCGCCAGGAAATGCTGTGCAAATATTTTTATATCGTCCTTGCGTTCACGTAGCGGAGGAACGGTGATTGTAAATTCATTGAAACGATGGTAAAGGTCTTCACGGAAACGCATTTTATTCTGACGGGTATTATCCCACAACAATTCATTGCTTGCAACAATTATGCGTACGTCCAGTTCAATATCTTTTGTACCTCCTACTCTTCTCATTTTTCTCTCTTGCACAACACGCAATAGTGAGACCTGAACATCATAAGGAAGATTGGCAATTTCATCCAGGAAGATGGTACCGCCATTAGCGATTTCAAAATTACCTATTTTCTGAGCCTGCGCTCCGGTGAAAGCTCCCTTTTCGTGACCGAACAATTCACTTCCCGCTAATTCTTTTGACAACGCTCCGCAGTCGATCGCTACAAATGGCTTTGACTTACGTGAGCTTTTCTTATGGATTTCCTGGGCTATGGCTTCTTTACCACTTCCAGTTTCACCATATATAATGACGCTGTAATTCGTTGGCGCAACACGATTGATCTGTTCCAACAAACTTTTAAATACAGGGCTATCACCAAAAATGTATTGACCTGAAACGGTTGTTCCTGCCTGTTCTTTCAGCAGCATTGGCGAAGTCTTTACAAGAGTTGGATCGTCTTTGGCAACACCTGCCAATGCTTTTCTGATCGTCAGCAGAATTTCATCAGGAATAAGTGGTTTGATCACATAGTCATACGCCCCAAGCTTCATTACTTCAACGGCGATCTTAATGTCTGCATATCCTGTAATCATGATCACAGGTATATCATGGTATCTTTCCTTAATTTCTTTTAAAAGAGAGTTTCCGCTTGTGTCTCCCAGTTTGAAATCACAAAGAATAAGGTCCGGTTGATTTTTACTTAAAAATGCAAGAGCAGATTTTCCGCTCTCTGCTTCAAAGACTTCAAAATCGTTTTTTTTCAGATAGCGCAACAAAAGGAACCGCATATCACGGTCGTCATCAATCACTAATATTTTTTGCATTGTTTCTCCTTTGTGTTATCGAAAGGCCTAAAATTAATCTCTCTTCGGCATATATACTACCCGGTTTTACTATCTCCAGGCAGCTCTTCTTTGTGCTATGGGTATCTGAAGGTGCTCACGGTATTTTGAAACCGTACGACGGGCGATGTCAAATCCTTTTCCGGATAATATTGATACCAATTGCTGATCTGTGTAGGGTGCATGTTTATCTTCGGCCTTTACAACTTCTTCAATGGCAGTCTGGATAACCCGGTTGCTGATCATTTCACCCTGTTCGTTTTCTACTCCTTCAGAGAATAAGCTCTTTAACAAAATAGTGCCAAAGGGTGTATCTGCATATTTATTACACGTGATCCTGGATACGGTAGATATATCCATTCCAATCTTTTCAGCAATGTTTTTTAGAATCATTGGCTTCAAAAGACGGATGTCACCTTCCTTAAAAAATTCAGACTGAAACCTTAATATTTCTGTCATGATCTTCATCATCGTTGTTTCGCGTTGTTTGATCGCATCCACAAACCATTGAGCAGAACTCATCTTACCTTTAAGATATGTCACCGTTGCCTTGTCTGCTTTCTTTTCTTTCTCAAGCATTTTCGTCAACGACTGGTTGATGAATAATGTAGAAGAACGTTGACGATAAAGCGTTATCTCAAGTTTGTCTCCATTTTCTGTAATGATAAAATCAGGAATGATTTGCGGTGCAGCAACAGATGACTGCAATTCAGTAAAAGGTTTCATCTTAAGCGTGCCGATCAAATGGATCACTTTACGCAACTCATTTTCAGTGATCTGAATTTTAGCAGCGATCTTTTCCATATTTCTATGCGATAGATCCTGGAAGTGCTCGCTGAGCAAACTGATACCATTCTTTACAGAAACAGATGGCTGCATTCTCTTAAGTTGGAATATTAGGAATTCCTTTATTGTTCTGCAGCCCATGCCATAAGGTTCAATTTGCTGCAGTTTCAACCGAATTCTGTCAACTTCGTCCGCCTCAATAACAATATGATTTTGAAAAGAAATATCATCGGCAATAGCAGAAGCGTCTTGTTCTAAAAGACCTTCTTCGGTAAGAGAGTCAATCAGAAACTGCGCAATAATCTTTTCCTTTTCATTTTTAAGATTAACGGCAATCTGCTCTTTCAACGTCTTTCTGAAATCGAGTTGTTCAGCAAACGGACGCTGCGAATTATCTTCAGCCAGATAGTTATTGTGCTCTAATTTATAATCAGGGATGTCATCATACGCATACTCTTCTTCATCCTGGTACTCCTGGACTTCGTCTTTAGAAGCTTCAGCAGAAAGTTTATCTTCCTCGTTTACGTCTTCTTCAAGCAAAGGATTATCATTCAATTCTTCCTGAATTCGTTGTTGTAACTCAAGTGTTGTTAAATGGAATAACTTTAGCAGTTGGATTTGCTGTGGCAATACATTGAAGTGTTGTTTCTGTGTTCCAATTTGCTTAAGCATATATCGGCGTTTTTGGTTTGTATCTTGGAACAGGCAATGCAGAAGCCAGAAAATGGGAATGACTTGGAGAATAGTGAACCATACCATAACTAATTGATTATCATTGAAAAACAAAATAAGAACCGTTGGAGAACGGCCATGCATGTTCAAACACATAGTGCGTAACTGTAGAAATAAGTCTACACTCTAATTCAAATATGCGAAAAAGTCAACTTTATTCAATTGCTTTTGGGTTTTCACTGCTTGTCCTCCTGTCGTTTTCGTTATTGCTGTACAATAGCCTGAGCTCCTATTCTGAATATTCTTCGTTGGTGGAGCATACGCAGATCATTATGAATAATCTCCAGAAAGTTCATTCAATGGTGGTTGATGCAGAAACCGGCCAAAGTGGTTTTCTATTGACAAAAGATTCCAGCTTCCTCGAGCCTTTGTTATATGCACGGGGAGAACTGCCACTTATCCTGGATAGTCTCAGAGAGCTCACGGCAGATAATCCCCCTCAAACCAGTCAAATCGATACGCTCAAAGCTGTAATCTGGGACAGACTTCATATTATGGAGGAAATTATTAACAGGGCTCCTCTTCTGGATACCGAAACACTTACGGTTAGGCTCAAAGAAGGCAAAGTCAGAATGGATGATTTTCGGGTGGTCATAAATGGTATCATGAAGGCAGAGCGAAGTTTGCTCACGATCCGGGCACAAAAGAAATTGGAATTTGAACAAATAACTCCCTCGTATTTCAAAGCAATTATATCCATAACAGCTATCGTCTCGTTATTATCATTCATATTGCTGATGCAGGAGCTTAAACAGAAAACTGCAGCACAAAATCTGTTAGAGACAAGGTTCCACTCATTAAATAGATCCAATGCAGAATTGCAACAGATCGCATACGTAACATCGCATGACTTACAGGAACCTTTACGAAAGATCAGGACCTTCAGCGACGCGTTGATCATTAAATTCCAGGAGAAAGTACCGGATGAGATGATCCCGATCATTAAAAGAATTGATGCCAATGCTTTACGAATGAGAGAGTTGATTGCTGATCTCTCAGCCTTTACAAGCCTTTCGACACCAGATGGAAAAGTATCCCAAATCAATCTTTCAAGCGCGATCCAACAGGTGGAGAAAAAACTTTCGGCCTCTATTGCTGAGACGAATGCAACTATAGAAGTTCCCGTGCTACCATCAATTTCTGGGTATAGCCATCAAATTGAAATACTTTTTACCGAGATTATTTCTAACGCTCTCAAGTTTGTAAGACCCACTATTCGCCCCGTCATTACTATTTCATCCGCTGTTGTTGA
>Ga0123336_10000146_pt1 | contig 71489 bp, 64 predicted proteins | sample SSSSmetaG_FD_96466 | JGI IMG/M metagenome (GOLD analysis project Ga0123336, IMG submission 96466) | Glacier valley bacterial and archeal communities from Borup Fiord, Nunavut, Canada, to study Microbial Dark Matter (Phase II) - ​SSSS metaG | ecosystem: Environmental > Aquatic > Freshwater > Ice...
CGTCGACATACGCCGCCAGCGCAGCCTCGGGGCCAAGCAACTTGCGGGCGCCCTTGCCGAGCGCCACTGGCGTCTTCGGCTGCAGCGCGAATTTTTTGACGACCTCAGACGCCGCCCAGGGTTTGACACCGTCGACGCTCACGATATCGAGCACCAGGTTTTGGCCGGACATGCGCGCCACCACCGTGGACTTGCCAGCGACAGTGCTGTACCCAATGACGCCCGCCTTGCCAAGCTCGGAGTCGACCGGCGGCGCCGTGACCGGAAGCTGACCCGTCAGCGCCAGCCCACCCAAGAACAGCCCAAACACCGCCTTGTCACGCATCGGCGCCACCAGGCGATGGTGCAGTGCCTTCGGGCCGACCGGCTCCAGCACCGCCGCCGCCATCTGCGCATTGGCATCAATTCCCGTCGGTGAAATGACCGCAGGATCGAGCACGTCGATGCCGCCGAGCTGCGCGCGCAGAGCCTTCACCTCGGCCATGTCGCCCACGCCCATTCGCTTCAACGCGCTCAGCACCGACGCTGGCCGCAAGACGCCATAGGCCGGCGCCCCTTCACCAAGCAGCAGAAAGGCCTCGCCTTCGGCGCGCGCCGGAGCTGCGCCGAAACACACCGTCGCCAACACCGGCAGCAACCACACCTTGCCCATCACGTCTCCTTCGCGCGCTCTTTGAGCTCGCGCTTCAAAATCTTGCCGGTAGGATTTCTGGGTAATTCGTCGACAAAGAACCATCTCTTGGGCCGCTTGAAGTCGGCCAGATCGCGCCTCACATGCTCGCCGAGCTCGGCTGCCGTCGCTGACTGCCCCGGACGTAGCACGATGAACGCCGCCAGCGACTCTCCCCATTCGGGATCGGGCACGCCGACGACCGCGGCTTCCTGCACCGCCGGATGGCGATGCAGTTGTTCCTCGATCTCCCACGGATAGATGTTCACCCCGCCGGAGATGACCATGTCGGTCTTGCGATCGGCCAGGTAGTAGTAGCCGTCCTCGTCGCGCCGGGCCAGATCTCCGACGGAGATGAAGCCGTCCTTGCTGGCGGCGCGGGTGGCTTCGGCGTTGCCGTGATAGCCGTCCATCATCATGTCGTTGCGCACGTAGAGCTCGCCGACCTGCCCCACCGGCACCTCGTGGCCCTCGCCATCGAGCAGGGCAATCTCGTTGCCACCGACGGCACGCCCGATCGTCCCCGGCCGCGCAGTGTGCTCACCAGGCCGCGCCAGGGTCACGAGACCCGTCTCGGTCGCGCCGTAAAAATTGTACAGCACCGGCCCGAACAGCTCCTCGGTGCGGCGCGCCGTCTCCGTCGGCAGAGGCGCTGCGCCACTCATGATCCAGCGCAGCGAAGAATAGTCGAAGCGACGCTGGATCTCCGGCGCCACCGACGTGAGCCGCTGCAACATGGTCGGCACCGCCATCAGCGACGTGATGCGCTCCCGCTCGATGGTCCGCAAGACTTCTTCTGGTTCGAAGCGAGGCAAGATCACGACGCACCCACCGACGCCCATCACCATCGCCACCATCGCCGGTGCCGCCGAGTGATAGAGCGGGCACAGCACCAGGTGACGCTCATCCCGCTTGAGCGGAAACGACGAAATGAAATGAACGATGGGCTCGTAGCCCATCTTGCCAAAATCGCGCGACGCGCCCTTTTGCCGCCCGGTCGTGCCCGAGGTGTAGACCATGACACCGCTCTTGCCGCTGCCCGGCACCACCGCCGGAGCCGACGCGTCAGCAGCCGCCAACCGTGTCTCATAGGAGTCGAACCCAGGCACATCACCGACGGACAAACAGCGCTCGCGGGTCAGCTTGACATCCGGCTTTCCCGCCACCAGCGCCAGCATCTCCTCCACCACCGGCGCCAGATCAGCCGCGAAGATCAGTGCCTTACACCCCGAATTCTCGACGAGATAGGCCACTTCGGACGGCTTCAACCGATAGCCAATCTGCACGGCCACCCCGCCCACCGACGGCAGCGCTGCGTTGAGCTCGAGATACTGATGGCCGTTGTGCATGAAGGCGCCAATGCGATCACCGGGCGTCATACCGAGGCTCACCAGCACATGCGACAGGCGATGCATGCGGGCCTCGAGCTCGCCATAGTCGAAGCGCGCACCGTCACAAACCACCGCCGGCCGCCGCGGATCCACCACGGCGTGCATATGGATCACCGCCAGCGCGCCCCGTCGCCCACGCGCCCAGTCGCGGGCCAGCACCACCACCTTCCACGGTGTCATGCCGTGGCCGATGCCGCTCCCATAAAACACCTCGACGCCACGCCGCACCATATCGGCCCGTCGCCGCAACCACTGTCCAATGTTCACGGAGTCACCATGAGGAACTTAAGGGTCGATCGTCTTGAGGGTGCCGCCGAGCAGCGTGATGTAGCGCTTGGCCTCGTTGCGTGGCGACGCGTCGGGCGGCGCCAGCTCGAGATAGCGCTGGTAGGCCTTGATCGCCGCCGGCCCTTCTTTCAGCTCACGATGGGCGTCACCGACGAGCATGTAGGCCTCGGGCGCCCAGGGCGTCTTGTCGCCGCCGATCTTGAGCGCTTTTTCGAGCACCGGCAGTGAGTCTTTGCGCTTGCCGCCGTCGACGAGCGCGCGGGCCAGCTTGAACAGGGCCTCGGCATTTTCCGGCGCGGCCTTGATGGCGTCTTCGTAGGCGCGGCGCGCTTTGTCGCGCTGGTTGAGATCGGTGTAGCTGTCGCCGAGGAGGACCAGCGCCTGACCACGCAGCCGCGGATTTTTGGCCAGCGTGTTGAGCTCGGCCACTGCGTCACGCGTCGCGCCCATGCGCACCAAGATACGCGCCCGACCGAGTGTGGCTTCCCCCTCGGTGGTGCCACGCCGCGCCTGGTTGTACTCCAGCACCGCCTGATCGAGCCGGTTGAGGTGCTCGAGAATGCTGCCGATCAACAGATGGGCCTCGGGCAGATCGGCCAGTGCCGCCGCCCGCCGCGCCTCGACGAGCGCGTCGCTGTACTGCGCGCCCGCCTGCAAGACCTTGGCAATGACCACCCGCGCATGCGACGACCGCTCGTCTTCTTTGAGCACCGCGTCGGCCAGCGCCCGCGCCTCGGTCACCTTGCCAAGCTCGAGCGCCACGTCGGCCGCAGCCAGACGCAGGTTGGCCGGCGGCACCCCAGCGGCGAGCGCCTTCGAATAGAGCTCCCAGGCTTCGACCTTTTTGCCACGACGACTGAGGACCCGCGCCTGATGCTCGGCGAGTCCGGCCGTGTCGGGCGCCGCAGCGGCAATCTCGGCGTAGACCTTGCCGGCCTCTTCGTCCTTGCCCTGCGCATCGAGCGCCTCACCGAGGCCAAAGCGCGCCACCGTCGAGGCATCCTTGGCCAGCGCTGCGCGAAACATGGACTCGGCGGAGGCAAAATTGCCGAGCCGTTGATAGGCCTGCCCGAGCTCGACGAGCATCTTGGCGTCGCCGAGCGCTTTTTGTTCGGCTTGCTTCAGCGTGGCCGCCGCGTCGTCAGCCTTGCCGAGATCGGCTTGCGTCTTGGCCAGCGCGAGATAGGCCGGAAACAGCGTCCCGTCGGCAGCGACGGCGTCTTTGAACAAGCCCACCGCTTTGTCCGGCTGGTTGGTGGCGGCCAACACCCGCCCGCGCACGAACAAGGTCTCGGCATCTTTGGCTTGAGCCAGCGGCTCGATGACCTTCTGCGCCTCGGCCGGCGAGCCGGTGTCGAGAAGCGCGCGCGCCAGCAGCGTGCGGATACGATCATTTTTCGCGTCGGTGGCAATCAACTTCTGTAACGCTGCCAGCGCCTCCTTGCAACGACCCGCTTCGCACTGCAGGCGTGCCAACAGAAACCGTGGCGCGCGCGCGTCGGGATCGAGACCCAACGAGCGCTTGAGCCGATCTTCGGCCTCGTCGAAGCGACCGGCCTTCAGCGCCAGCTGTCCGAGCGTGGCCCAGCCGTCGGCCAGCTCCTTGGGCGCCACCTTGGACGACTGGCTCTGCACCAGATCGTCGAGCTTCTTCTGCGCGGCTGCATCGCCGTCACCGACGCGAACCAGGCCCACCTGCGCGCCGAAATGCTGCGGGCTACGCGCCAGTGCACGCGCATACAGGTCCGCGGCCTTCTTGAGATCGCCGGCGCGCTCACTGCCGCGACCAGCCCCCATGAGGGCCTGCACCCGCGTAGGCTCTTGGGCGATGGCCTTCAAATACGCGGCCTGCGCCTCGGCCAGATTTCCCGCCTGATCTTCGAGTGCGCCGAGCAACGTCAGCGACGCGGCGTCGTTGGGCGAAGCGCCGAGCAGCGCCTTCAGCTTGGTCCGGGCATCGGCGGCCTTGTTCTGCACCAAGAAGCGCAGCACCAAGACGCGTTGGGTCTCTGGCAGCGCGACCGTCTTGGTGTCAGCCTCGAGTCGATCGACGACGGGCTGAGCAGCCTTGACCTCGGCGGCGAGTCCCATGCGGGCCAGCGTCAGGCGCGCCGTGGCCTCGAGCGCAGCGGCCTCCAGCAGGGCCGGCTCCGCCTCGCCCAGCAGACGCAGATCGACCGCCGCCTTGCGATACGACGACAACGTGTCGTCGCCCAGTAGCTTGCGGGCCGAGACCAACCGCGCCTGCGATTCGGCACCTCGACCACCCCAGAGCTTGCTGCCGAAAAAGCCGGTGCTGGTGAAGATCCCCAGGCCCACACCGACGAGCGCGACCACGCCGACCAGCGCGCCGGCCGCAATCACTGGCAGGCGCCAGACTGGCCGCGACGGCGGCTCGACGGGCAGCACCAGCGGATCGGCCACGTCGGGAAGCGCCGCGGCGGTCCCTTTGGCCTTGGCTTTGGCCTTGGGCGCAACGTCCATCGTTTCCGGCGGTGCGACCTCACTGTCCTTGGGCGCGACCACGTCGATCTCGACGGGCGCGGCCGGCAGTGGCGTCATCAGATCGGCGCGCGGCGCGGGTAGCTCGATACGCTCCGGCCTGACCTCGGCCTGTGGAAGCGGCATGGGCAGCTCGGCCTTCGGCGCCACCACATCGAGCTCGAGATCCACCTCTGCCGACGGCATGCGTGGCGCCAGCAGCAGGTCTTCTTCGTCGGGAGCATCGAGCGCAGCGGTGGTCTCGTTGCGCAGACCGGGCAACGCGACGCTGTCGTCGATGAGCGCAGGTGTTCTTGGCGGCGACGGAAACGGCTGCGTCGGCGGCGACGGGCGGGCCACAGGCTTGACCGGCACTGGTGGCACCTTGGGGATGGCGACCCCCGACATGCCGCGCGGAGCCGGAAGCTCCGCCTGGGCGCGCGGGGCCGGTAGCTCCGGCGTATCGACGCGCGGCCCACGAGGCGCTGGCAGCTCCACCAAGTCTTCTTCGAGCACAGCCGGCCGCGGTGCTGGCTTTGGCGGCGGTTTGGCCACTTTGGGCGCCGGCAGCTCGGCTTCGCCGACCGCGACTACAGGGCGCGTCGTCCGTGGCCCCGGCAGCTCAGGCTCGTCGGCGTCAGCGGGGAGGTCGAAGCGGGAGTCGTCGTTGGCCTCGGTGCGCGCGCTCGGCAAGATCGGCACTTGTCCGCTCGACCGGGGTTTTCGCGCCACAGGTGCCAGCAGATCGGCCTCGTCCTCGTCGGCCAGACTGCCCATCTGAAACGCAGGCGTGCTCGGCTTTGCCGGCGGCCGGGGCGGACTGGGCATCACGGGAATGGACGGCTTGGAGGTGCTCTTCGGCGCCATCGCCTTCGGCGCCGGCAGATCGACCTCATCCTCGTCGGGGAGGTCAATCAGCCGGGGCCCAGCTGGCGCCGCAGAGGCCCGCTGTACCACGAACTCGTGCAAGCACGCCGGACACTTCATGTGAAGCCCAGACGCCGGAACACGTCCCTCGTCCACGTCGTACTGGGCAGCGCAGCTCTCGCAGATGATCTTCATAAGTAGCGGCTGGAGATCATATCACCACATCGGTGCGAGCCCAATCGGGGGCCACTCGGTACTTGACAAGGCTGGTCGTTCTAGCATAACTGCTCCTCCTCGCCTCCGCTGAACCACAGATGTATGCAACAAGTAGGAGGAGTGGCCGAGTGGACGAAGGCGGCGGTCTTGAAAACCGTAGCGCGAAAGCGCCGGGGGTTCGAATCCCTCCTCCTCCGCTGGGAAGCTCGGCAATGACAAACGAATAGACGCTCATGCGCACTGGGGAGATGGCCGAGTGGCTGAAGGCGCTCGCTTGCTAAGCGAGTATAGGGCCAAAAGCTCTATCGAGGGTTCGAATCCCTCTCTCTCCGCTGTTAGATGTTGTATGTAACGTCCGCTTTTGCAGTAACGACACGAGCAGCCGTAGCTCAGCTGGATAGAGCATCGGTCTACGGAACCGAGGGTCAGAGGTTCGAATCCTCTCGGCTGCGCCCTCCGCAACACGCCCCATACGCAAGTCATGCAAACCGACCAAGACCAAGCCTGGATGCACGAGGCGCTCAACGAGGCCAGCCAAGCTGGTGCCTTAGGTGAAGTTCCGGTCGGTGCAGTCATCGTCGCTGATGGCCGCATCATTGGACGTGGTGGCAACCGACGCGAGTCGGCCAAAGATCCAACTGCCCACGCCGAGGTTCTCGCCATTCGTCAGGCAGCTGAGGCTGTCGGCGGTTGGCGTCTCGTCGACACCACGCTCTACGTGACCCAAGAGCCCTGCCCGATGTGTGCGGGCGCCATCGTCAACGCCCGCATCGCACGCGTGGTTTTTGGCTGTCCCAATCCCAAAGCCGGCGCCGTTCGATCCCTCTACAACTTGCTGGAAGACCCCCGGCTCAATCATCGCTGCGAGGTCGTGTCAGGCGTCGAAGCCGAAGCCTGCAGCAAGCTCTTGACCCAATTCTTCGAGCAGCTACGTAGGCCCAAGTAACGAACACATTCCAGGGAGAGGTGGCAGAGCCTGGTCGATTGCGCCTGATTCGAAATCAGGTATACCTGCAAGGGTATCGGGGGTTCGAATCCCTCCCTCTCCGCTATTGTAGCCCGGAACCCTGAGAGGGTTCCGGACCTCCGACGCTCCGCGTGGGCACAGCCCACGCTCCGCTACAGAGCTTCTGCAACTGCACGCTCTGCAAACGCAGCAAATACGAATGCCGTAACCCGGACTGCAGCGATCGAGCGGCTTTCTAGCGGCTTCCGATCTGGCAGCGTCCGTTCCCAGATCGCGCGAGCAACGCGCGGTGGGGGGAGGCTCGTGCGGGCTTTGCCCGCATGAGGGGGGACGGGAACGTCCCCCTGTTGATTGGAGAGGTGGCCGAGTGGCCGAAGGCGCACGACTGGAAATCGTGTATACCGCAAGGTATCGAGGGTTCGAATCCCTCTCTCTCCGCTAGTACAAACCTTAGCCGGGTTTGACCAGTTTATGGCTCCAGGCGACGCAAAGCAGACGAACCCCGCCAGGCCCGGAAGGGAGCAACGGTAGTCAGCGGCGCGGGTGTCTGGAGCCACCTTTTAAGTCAGGAACCCTGAGAGGGTTCCTGGCCTCCGACGCTCCGCGCGGGCACAGCCCGACGCTGCGCTACGGAGTCCGGACCGACGGTCTGCGGCAGACTCTCGGGAGTCTGCTGCGGATCGATCTGCTGGGACAATCAGCCCACAATCCTGCTACAACCCAACCTGCGCATGAGCTATCTCGTTTTAGCCCGTAAGTATCGTCCCCAGACGTTCGAAGAGATCGTTGGGCAGGAGCATGTGACCCGGACTTTGGCGAATGCCATTGGTAAGGGGCGCTTGCACCATGCTTTCCTTTTCACGGGGGCGCGTGGGGTGGGCAAGACGACCGCGGCGCGTATTTTGGCCAAGGCGCTGTCTTGTATCAATGCGCCGACAGCGACGCCTTGTAACGTCTGTGATGCCTGCCGGGAGATTACCTCCGGCGCCAGCGTCGACGTGCAGGAGATCGACGCTGCGTCGAACAACGGCGTCGACAACATCCGCGAGCTGCGCGAGAGCATCCGCTATGCCCCGGTGCGCGGCAAAAAGAAGGTCTACATCCTCGACGAAGTCCACATGCTGTCGTCGGGTGCGTGGAATGCGCTCTTGAAGACCCTCGAAGAGCCGCCGCCACACGCCATCTTCATCTTCGCCACGACCGACCCGCACAAGCTGCCAGCCACGATCTTGTCGCGCGTTCAGCGCTACGATTTCAAGCTGGTGCCGGTGCGTCGCATCGTCGAGCACGTCACCCAGATCCTCGACTTGGAGCAGCTCACCTACGAGCCGGCCGCGCTCACCCTCGTCGCCCGTGAGTCGGGTGGCTCGGTGCGCGACGCACTGTCGCTGCTCGATCAAGTGATCGCCTCCGTCGGCAGCCAATCCGACGAAACCAAGCTCACCGAGACGTTGGTCGCCGAGATCCTCGGCGTCGCCGACCGCGCTCTTCTCTCCAAGCTCGGCGCCGCCATCCTTGCGCATGATCCCGACGCGGCTCTCCGCGTCGTCGACGCCGCCTTCGTGCGCGGCTCGGACATGCCACAGCTGGCGCAGGCGTTGCTTGGCCATCTGCGCGATCTCCTGGTCGCCCAGACGGTCAAAGACGCCGGCAGCCTCATCGAAGGCTCGCAGGCCGAGGTCGACGCGCTGCAGGCGCAGGCGCAGGAGGCGCCAACCGGGCTGCTCGAGCATCTGTTCACCCGTTTTGCCGTCCGCGTCGACGAGATCTCGAAGTCGCCGCTGCCACGCTACGTGCTCGAGGTCGCGCTCGTCGAGCTGACCCATCTGCAGCCGCTCGAGGCTGTCACCCCGCTCATCCGCAAGCTGGAAGCGCTAGAAGCACGGCTCGGCTCGCCGTCGTCGACGCCGCCGGCGGCGCCGTCGACAGGTGGTCGTTCGACGACGCCGCGTGCGCCGTCCGGTCAGCGTGCAGCAGAGGCCGCGCCTGCGCCGGTTGCAGTCGCGCCCGTCGCTGTGGCGCTGGCAGCGGTGCCACTGGTGGAGGCCGCCACAGCACCCGTGGCTGCGCCCGTCACGCCCACCGCCGCCCCCGTCCACTTCACCGATCTCGTCGAAGCCATCTTGCAGCGCGACCCGATGCTATCGTCGCTGGCGCAAGCACGCCTCTTGACCTGGGACGAAAAAGTCTTCTCGGTCGGCTTCGACAAATCGTTCCCTGCCGAGGCCCTCCGCGACCGCATCACCTCCCTGCGCGCCACGCTCAAAGCCGTCCTCGGCCACGAGCTCACCGTCGAGATCGTCGTCGGTCCCGCCCCGTCGACCGGCGCCCCCATGCCGGGCACCGAGACCCTCATCGAGGTCGAGCAACGCAAGGTCGACGACGACCGCGATCTACGTCGCAAGGAAGCCCTCAACCACCCCATGCGCAAGCTGCTCGACGAGAAATTTGGCGGACAGTGGGCCGATCCGGTGCTCGACGCCGACAAGCTCAAGCTCGCCTGAAGCACACTGCTGTCACAGCTGTCACAGGAGCCCCCATGGACATTCAAGCAATGATGGCGCAGGCGCAGGACCTTCAGAAAAAGATGCTCGAGGCCCAAGAGGCCGCGCGCGCCAAGACGGTCGAGGCCACCGTCGGTGGCGGCATGGTCACCGTGGTCATGACGGGCGGGCTCGAGGTTCGCTCCCTCAAGATCGACCCGACCGTGGTCAACCCCGACGAGCGCGGCATGCTGGAAGACCTCATCGCCGCTGCCGTCAACCAGGCCGTCCAGAAGGCGCAGCAGCTCATGACCGACACCGTCCAAGAGGCGCTGGGCCCGCTGGCGGCACTCGCCCAAGGTGGCGGCATGCCAGGCCTGTTCTAACTTGCCGATCGCAAGACTCATCGCCGAGCTCGGCAAGCTGCCCGGCATCGGCGAAAAAACCGCCACCCGCCTCGCCTTCCATGTGCTGCGCTCGCCGGCCTCGTACGCCCGCGATCTGGCCGCCGCGCTCATCGAAGTGAAGGAAAAGATCCAGCTCTGCGCGCAATGCATGAACCTCACCGAGAGCTCGCCCTGTCGCCTTTGCGCCGACACGCGACGCGATCCGAGCATGATCTGCGTCGTGGCTCATCCGCCGGACCTCCTCGCCATCGAGCGCACCGGCGGCTTTCGCGGCCGCTATCACGTCCTCCACGGCGTCTTGTCGCCGCTCGATGGCGTCGGGCCCGACGATCTCCACATCCAGGAGCTGGTCGACCGGCTGACCCTCTTGGGCGAAGAAGCCGCTCAGACCGAGGTCATCCTCGCCACCAGCCCAAATGTGGAGGGCGAGGCCACCGCGCTCTATCTGAGCAAGATCTTCCGCCCGTTTGGGGTCAAGGTCACCCGCATCGCATCCGGGCTTGCCGTCGGTGGCGAGCTCGAATATGCCGACGGCGTGACCATCGCCAAGGCCCTCTCGGCCCGTAGGCCCATGTAGGCCCCATTCCGTATCTCTGCTGTCGTTTCTTGTAAATTCCTAAACAATTTGATAACTAATGTCGGCTGCACCAGCGGTCTCTGCCGCCGGGAACACCCTAGACCCTAGACCTGGGACCGAAGGAGTCGGGCCGACAATGGGCAACACCCAAGTCGTGATGTTCGAGGAAGAGCACCAGCAGATCCAGGCGGTGTGCGATCGGCTGCACCGCGACTCCAACTCGATCGCGATCCTCGTGATCAACAAGGACGGTCAAGAGATCTCGCGCAGCGGCAACACCGAGAACCTCGACGTGACCTCGTTGTCGTCGCTGTTCGCCGGCAATGTCGCGGCCACCGGTGGCATTGCCAAGCTGCTCGCCGAGAAAGAGTTTTCGGGTCAGTTCCACGAAGGCGAGAAGACCAACATCCACCTGTCGTTGGTCGCGCAACGCGCGATCTTGGTGGTGCTGTTCGACACGCGCTCGTCGCTGGGGCTGGTGCGCTTGCGGGTCAAGAAGGCCGCCGAGGAGCTGGCGCGCGTCTTCGAATCGCTGGTGAAGAAGATGGAACAGGGCGGCGGGCAGGCGATGCTGGGTGAGATCTCCGATGACGACATCGACAACTTGTTCAATGACTAAGGCCCGAGTCGGAGCTGAGGTCTGTCGATGAGCTTCATCAACTACAGCACCCGCGAGATCAACTGCAAGATCGTCTTCTACGGGCCTGGCCTGTGCGGCAAGACGACCAACCTACAGTACATCTACGCCAAGACGAATCCCGAGGCGAAGGGCAAGATGATCTCGCTCGCCACCGAGACCGAGCGCACCTTGTTCTTCGACTTTTTGCCGCTCAGCCTCGGTGAAATCCGCGGCTTCAAGACGCGCTTCCATCTCTACACCGTGCCTGGCCAGGTCTTCTACGACGCCAGCCGCAAGCTCATCCTGAAGGGTGTCGACGGCGTGGTCTTCGTCGCTGACTCACAGATGGAGCGCATGGAAGCCAACATCGAGTCGCTCGACAACCTGCGCGTCAACTTGCAGGACCAGGGCTACAACCTCGACAAGATTCCGTACGTCGTGCAGTTCAACAAGCGCGACCTGCCCAACAGTGCGCCGATCGAGGAGCTGCGAAGCATCCTCAATCCCACCAACGCTCCCGAGTACGAAGCGGTGGCCACCACCGGCGTGGGCGTGTTCGACACGCTCAAAGCCGTGGCCAAGCTGGTGCTGACCGAGCTCAAGCGAGGCGGATAACGTGACCGATCACAACACCCCGCGTCTACGCGCCGATCTTCGTGCCACTGCGGTCGAAGAAGCCGGCATCAAGTATTTCGACGTCAGCGACCCGCGCTCTGGCGGCAAGCTGCGCCTCTACGACTTCGAATGGCTCATCGCCGAGCGCATGGACGGCAGCCGTCCGTTTGCCGACGTGGCCTCGTGGGCGACGGATCGGCTCGGCCTGCATTCGTCCGCGTCCGATCTGTCGGAGTACGCCAAGAAGCTCGACGATCTGGGCTTCTTCGAGGCGGAGGCCGAGGCTGCGCATCCGGTGTGGGTGCCGTTGCACGAGCGCGTCGAGGATCCCAACGATCCCGACCTGACCCCGCTGCCCAAGCCCTCGCCCGCCGAGGCCATGCACGCCAGCAACGGGTTCGAGATCGACACCAACGTTTCCGACACCATCGCTTCGGCGGCACCGCGTCACACGCCCGCCGAGGACGTGGAAGTCTCTGCCGACGACGACATGGTCGTCGACTCGGCCCCGGCCCAGCCCGCCGCGCCGCAGACCTTCTACACGTCGCCGATGGCCGACAGCACGGGTCCGGTGCCGATCATGCCGGTGCGCCCTGCGCCCAAGCCCAAGTCGTCGGGCGGTGCTGGCTCCATTTTGGCGCTGCTCATCGTCCTCGCCGCCATTGCCGGCGTGGTCGTCTATTTGCAGTATTTCCGTCAGCAGCCGGCCAAGGTGGCTGTGGCGCTGGCATCGCCGCGCGAGGTCGTCAGGTTCTACGACGGCGCCGGCACCGTCAAGAAGGGCGAGGCGCAGGCCTTGTCGTTCGGCGAGTCGGGCAAAGTCGTCGACGTGGTGGCCAAGGGCACCGAAGCCAAGGCCGGCATGCCGCTGGCGTCGCTCGAGGCATATGGGCCCATCGAGAAGCAGCTGGTCGACGTCAAAGACCGTCTCGCCTTTTACGAGAAGCAGCTCGCCGCCGCCAAGGAAAAGGGCAGCGACTCGGGCACCAAGTCGGCGCAGGGTAAGGTCGACGAGAAGAGCAAGCTGATGCAGCAGCTCGAGGCCCGCGCCGCCAAGGTGCGTCTCGTGGCGCCGACCTCGGGTCAGGTCGCCGAGGTGCTGGTCACTGCTGGCGGCGAGGCCAAGGCTGGCGAGGCTGCGGTCAAGATCGGCGACGGCCGCATGACCGTCGAGTTCAAGCTGGCCGACGGCCCCAAGCTCGGCGAAGCCGTCACGCTGCGCGCAGCGACGGGCGGCAGCACGCTGGCCGGCAAGGTCACCAGCACGCCAGAGGGCATGGTCGTCGTCGAGCTTCCCGAAGACGCCGGCACTCTCAAGGCTGGCGACTCGCTCCAGCTCGTCAAGCAGAAGCAGTCCAATCTGATTCCGCTTCCGGCCGCCGCGCTGCAGAAGCGCGACAATGCCGACGTGGTGTTCGTGCTCTCCGACGGCGCCGCCCGCCTCCGCAAAGTCACCGTCGTCGACCGCACGCCCACCGAAGTCTACATCGGCTCGGGCCTCGCCACCGGCGACTCCGTCATCACCAGCGGCGCCGAAGCACTACAAGACGGCCAAAAAGCCTCCACCAACTGAGCCCTTCCGCTGAAAGCCAAAAGTCGCCGCCAGATCCTCGACGGCGACTTTTGACGTTTGACGGCTCTACGCTGGCTTGCGGGACTTCAGGAACTCGCTGAAGACCTTGGCTTCCTCATTGAGGAGGTCCTGCGCGTTCGAGTAGATGATGCGCTCGGCAAGCAACGCCAGCGGCTTCAACAAGAACGGCAGATTGGTGACCTTGAGGTCCCCCGAGATCGTCCGCTCGGTCTTGCCGTTGACGTCCCGAAAGGTAAACGTCCCCGACGACTCGAGGTGCTTTTTGACCTTGGGGTGCTCGGCAAGGTTGCGGAAGCTGAGCCGCTTGGCAGCTCGGTCCAGCGACGACTCCTGGATGAAGGCCAGCGCCTCTGGCGGCACTTCCTTGGTGCCGACGTGCTTGATCATCGGCACTGGAACACAGCGCAGCCGCCAGTCGAGCCGCCCTGGCGCCTCTTTGCGGTCCACCGGCGTGATGTCACTCATCAGCTTCATGTGCTCTTTCATGAAGCTGGGGAACGCCGGATCGGTCATCCCCTCGATGACGGTCTCGGTCGTGGCTTCGAACGTATGCTTGATCTCGAAATGCATGTCGGTCTCCTGGGACGCGGAATACTAGACGACTTTGTACTTTTTGACCTTGAGGACCGGCGTTCCGAAGCCGATGCCCATGGCGCCGCCGTCCACAGCCCCGTCGACTTCTACCCGCGCGCCGGCGTTGCGTAGATCGGCCCCGCCGCCGTCGAGAACGTAGACATCGCCTTCGTCGGTCTCGAGCTGCCACAGGCCGCCTTCGAGATCGCTCTTGACCACCTTGCCCTTGTACTTCGCCATCAGTTTTTCCTTTTCGTCCTACTTCGTTGGGAGATCTGCCGCCATCAAGATGCGCCGAAAACCAAAGAACACCGGCGAGCCTGGATAGCATTCCTTCATACGCTGGAGTAGCCGGTCTTCCAGCTCAGTGTACAGCGATGTCGGCAAACGCTCACGGTAAGGCACGAGCGCCGTTCCACGCTGCCAGCCTACGACATCCGCTGCCGTCGCCAACACATGCGGATAGACCTTTTCGAGCACGGTAGGCGCCGCGCCTGCTTCGAACAACAGCGACGCGTAGTCGTCGATCTCCAGCACCGGGACCTCACGCCGCCAACCACCCAGCGCCGACACGAAAGGCTCTTCCGCGGCCAGCTTGCGGAGCTCGACCTGCGACGGATGACGGTGATTGGACGGCATCTGCGCCACCAGCTGACCACCCGGCTTGAGGCGCGCCAACAGCCTCGGCAAGAGGCGCCGATGGTCCTCGACCCAGTGCAGCGCGGCGTGTGAAAAAATGAGGTCGTAGCGCTCGCCTGCGTCGGCAAACCCTTCGATCGTTCCAAGTGCGAAGTGCAGGCCCTCTCGCGACGGCAAGCTCGCCGCCTCGGCCAGCATCTCGTCCGAGCTATCGAGGCCGAGCACGCGTGCGTCGCCGAGCGCGTCATACAACTGCGCCGTCAGCTTGCCCGTCCCGCAGCCCAGATCCACCACGTCCAGATGGGGCCGCCGTCGCACCAGCCCCAGACAATCGAGAAACGGCCGCTCGCGCTCAGCGACGAAGCGCTCATAAACCGACGGATCCCAGGGCACTAGTAGTCGACCCCATCGTCGAGCGGCACCGGGTCCACTGCCGTCGCTGGCATCCAGTCTTCGTGCGCATACAGCCACTGATAGTGGGCGTAGATGTCGACGACTTTCTTCATGTACTCGCGCGTCTGCGTGTACGAGCACAGCTCGATCATCTCGTCGAGCGGCCGGGCCCCGTCACGCTTGAGCCAGCGCATCATCGCCCGCGGCCCGGAGTTGAAGCTGCCGGCACCAATGGGGATCTGCCCTTTGAACTTCTTCAAGAGATGCCCGATATACCAGGCGCCAAAGGCGATATTGCCTTCTGGATCGTAGAGCACGTCGTCGGTGTACTCGCGGCCGATCTTGGCCGCCACCCGCCGGCTCGTCGGTGGGATCATCTGCAACAGACCAATGGCGTCGGCGTAGGACACATCGTGCGGGTTGTAGGCCGACTCCTTTTGCATGATGGTGTAGAGATAATAAGGCGGATTGTCGCCGCTGGCGGCGTACTTCTCGACGAGCGCGCGGTAGGCGAGCGGATACACCTCTTCCCACCAGCGACGGGCGGCGGGATCGGCATTGGGATCGAGCCGGAGCGCACCTTGCGCCCAGGCCTCGGCCAACCGGTGCACGCGGTAGAAATTCTCGCCGCGACGATAGCGATCGAAGACCAGCGGCAGCGCCTTCTGCGCCCCCAGCCGCTTGACCAGCTCTCCCTCGGCACGGGCCAGCTCGGCGCCAGCCTCGACGGCGAGGCCCGCGGCCAACAGCTCGTCGACGCGCAAGATCACCGGGTCTTTGGCCAGCTTCTGGTCGACCATGCCCAGCGACGTGAAATTGGCCTTGGTAGGCGACATGGGCGGTGGCAGCTCCGCGCCCACGTCGCGCATGCGCGCCCGGGCCATGGTGGCGTAAAAGCCGAGCGGCCACTCGGCCGGGAGCCGCTTCCAGACCGCTACTGCCTCGTCGGTGCGACCGAGCTTTTGCAGCGCCCGTCCTGACCAGTAGAGGCCCTTGCCGCCGACGAGCGCGCCGCGCAGCGCGCCGAGCTTCTGGAAATCGGCGAGAGCGCCGGCGGTGTCGCCGGAGAGCCAGCGTGACAGGCCCAGATACCAGCGGGCATCATCACCAAACGCCGAGCCGCCAAAACGCTTGAGCGTCTCCTCGAGCGCCGGAATGGCCGTGGCAAACTTGGCCCGGTTGAAGTCGAGCCAACCTACCAAGAACGACGCTTCCGCCGCAAACCGACTGCCGGGAAATTTCTTGAGGAGCAGCTGATAATTCACGATGGCGTCGTCGTCGTGATCGGATCGCGACCAGGCCCGGGCGCCGTGAAACAGCGCTTCCGCCCGACGATCATCTCCGGGCAAACGCTGCCAGACGCCGAGCAATTTCTGCGCGGCCACGTCGTAGTCCCGCCGCATCTTGAACTTGGTGGTGCCGTACCAGTAGTCGATCTCGTCGCGCAGCGACCCATTGTCGACGGTCGACAGCGCCGACAGCTCCTCCAGCGCCGCGGGCCACAGCCGATTGGCGGTGAGCGTCTTGGCCCGACTCAGGTGCTCAGCGACGGTGATTGGCGGCGCTTTCAGCTCGACCAGTTGCTCGAGCGCACGCGCCGCCAGCGGGTGATGGGGCTTCTCGACGTACACCCGGCGAAAGAACTGCTGGGCGGCCGAGGTGACCTTTTTGGCTCGGTGCGCCTCGCCGATGCGAAACAGCGCCACGGCCGGATCGACCGACGGATCACATTTGCCGCCATTGCAGCCACCCAGCATCGTCTCGTAAACACGCCGCGCGTTGTCGAGATTGCCAGCGGCATAGTCGCAATCGCCCAGGCGCCAGCGCGCCACCGTCTGAAATCGGTTGGCGAAAGCACCGAGGTCGGCAAAATGTTTGCGCGCTTTGAGCGGCTCCCCGTCGAGAAGCTCAGCCTGCGCCAGGAGATACAACGCGTAGTCGCGGTTCTGCAGCGTCTTGGGATCGATCTTGATGAGAACCGTGCGCGCAGCGGCATAGTCCCCGTCGACAAACGCGCGGTATCCCTGTCCCAGCAAAGCCACCGCGCTCACGCTCGGCGCCTGGGCGGCTTTGGTCTGGGTGATCTTCTTGGCCGCCTTGGCTGCGACTTTTTTGGGCGCGGCCCAGCCCGTCGACGACAAACACAAGAACCCAGTCACCCAGACCCACGAGGCGCGCACCGGCAGAGAGTAGCCGAAGTCCCCCCACTTCGTGATAGGACTCTGGCATGGCGTTCAACGGGGTCGACTACTTCGCAATCGACGAGCTCCTCACCGACGAAGAACGAATGGTGCGCGACACCTTCCGGCGCTTCGTCGACGAAGAGCTGATGCCCCACATCGGCCAGCACTTCCGCCACGGCACCTTTCCCAAAGATCTGCCACGCCGCCTCGGAGCGCTCGGCGCCCTCGGTGCGTCGCTCACCGGCTACGGCTGTGCCGGCCTCGGGCCAAATGCGTACGGCATCATCATGCAAGAGCTCGAGCGCTGCGACTCCGGGCTCCGCAGTTTCGCGTCGGTGCAGGGCTCCTTGGTCATGTACCCGATCCACGCCTACGGCTCCGACGCGCAAAAAGAGCGCTGGCTGCCGGCCATGGCGCGTGGCGAAGCGATCGGCTGTTTTGGCCTCACCGAGCCCGACTTCGGCTCCAACCCTGGCGGCATGCTGACCAACGCCAAGCGCGTTGGCGACCGCTGGGTGCTGAACGGCGAAAAACGCTGGATCACCTCGGGTGGCCTCGCCGACGTGGCCGTGGTCTGGGCCCGAGCACACGACGGCGACGGCGAGCCGGCCATCCGCGGCTTTCTCGTGCCGCGCGGCACCGACGGATTTACGACCCGCGACATCGAAGGCAAATTCTCGCTGCGCGCGTCGGTCACCTCCGAGCTCATCTTCCAGGACTGCGCGCTTCCCCTCGACGCGGTCATGCCCGGCGCGACCGGCCTACGCGGCCCACTCGGCTGCCTCAACCAGGCCCGCTTCGGCATCAGCTGGGGCGTCATCGGCGCCGCCATGGCCTGTTACGACGAAGCGCTCAACTACACCCGCGACCGCAAACAGTTCTCGCGCCCACTGGCCGGCTACCAGCTGGTGCAGCAGAAGCTCGTCGACATGCTCGAGGACATCACGTCGGCGCAGCTCCTCGTGTGGCGGCTCGGCCGGCTCAAAGAGGCCGGCAAAGCGCGCCCCCAGCAAGTCTCGATGGCCAAGCGCCACAACGTCCGCATCGCGCTCCACGCCGCCCGCACCGCCCGCGATCTACTCGGCGCCAACGGCGTCACCGACGAGTACCAGTGCGGCCGTCACATGTGCAATCTGGAGTCGGTGTTCACCTACGAAGGCACCGACCACATGCACACGCTCATCATGGGCCAGGACATCACGGGCCTGTCGGCGTTCGAATAGCAGTCCTCGATGCATACGTGGGTGGCCCCACAACCGCTTCCTTTTCACAGGAGGTAGGAGGTGGGAGACAGATCAGAATTTCCGTCTCCCCTCCTACCTCCTAGTGTGAAGTGGCCCCTCGGTCAAGCACGGATCTGTCCCAAGCCGGTCGATGGCGACGGTCGTCTGCGACCTTCGCCGGCGAGCGGAACCCAAGTTTTCCGAAGACACGAGAACGGCGTCGAACTGTCTCAATCTAGTGTTCGCGCTCAATCGACGAATCGTGGCGCATGAGTGGATATCCGTAAGTGGGCCGCAATCTGTGAACCGAGCCTTGAGCTCAAGGAGGTAGTCGCGGTCTCCACTTGTGGACAGAACTCGCCTAAAAACGTGTCTTCGCTGGTGCTGCGCGCAGGCTAGCTGCGCGAGTCGCAATACTCCGTTCCGTCGCGCCAGATCGCAAACAAGATGCCCGCGATCTTGCGTGCCAGTGCGACCGTGGCAATGTGTTTGCCTCGTCGCTGCGCTATCTGTTCCGACCACTGCACCATCCTGGGCACCGTCTTGCATTTTTTCGCTGCCCAGGCCGCCTGCACCAAATGGGCTCTCAGTGCCGTCGGGCCCGCCTTGGTAATTCCCAGTCGCCTCTTTCGGTCGCTGCTCGAATCCTCGCCGGGCACCAGACCCAAATAGGACTCGACCTTGTGCGCGCTGGAGAACCGAGTCCGGTCGTCGATCGCGGCCTGGAAACGCACCGCGGTCATCGGTCCCACACCTGGCACCGTCATCAAACGTCGGCAGACGGGGTCGCTCTTGGCGATTTTCTCGATCTCGCGTTCTGACTCCTTCAGCTGTTTGTTCAGCAGCTCGAGCACTTGCACCAGTTGCTCGACGTGATGCGGCAGTTTCTCGCAGACCGTTCTTATTCGCCCTGGCAGGCTTTCCGGCGGAGATGAGACGCTGCGACCGTCGGCGCGCAGCCACGACTTGATCGCGTTGACCGTCATCGTGCGTGATTTGATCATCGCTTCCCGCGCGCTCGAAATCGACTTCCGTCGCCGCGCTTCCTCCGACGGGATGTGCACCGACGGTAGATCGATTCGACACGAAGCCCGACTCAACGCCTCCGCATCGCGCTTGTCGGTCTTCACTCCGTGTTCCGCGATCCCCAACGCTGGCGCCAGCGACGATGGCACCACCCGCACTTGATGCCCCATCTTCAGCGCGCCGTCGGCGATCGAAAACGCCTGCGTGCACGTCTCGATGATCACCCGGCCAGGCTTGCGACGCCCGAGATGCATCAGCTCTGCCGTCAGCACCTTGCGGTTCTCCACGATCGTTCCGTCGTCCGTCCGCACACAAATTTGGCTTTTCCTGGCACCCCAATCGATAGCAATATGTTCCACGGCTGGCCTCCCTCGTTTGCGCCTCGAGCGCGTTTTCTCTTGAGCGACGGTAATCCGTCAGCTCGTTACGATCGAGGCCAGCCACTTCATCCAATCTGTAAAATCGGAAGCGCGGCGGAGCTGCACCGCGCTTATTTGAAGGGGTCGACGACGTCGCCGTTCTTTAGGTTTGGGCCACTTGGGGGGCGCTCGGCGGCGGCGGACTTGGACTTGTTGGCGGCTCGTTCGGCGCGATCAGCGCGATCCGATCGTGACGAGTGCGAGCTCGCCGCCAACAGATTGAGCTGCAGCGTGGTGTCGGCGTCTGGCGTCACCGTCGAGCTGGTGGGCCGGAAGCCGCGCATGGTGGTGAGGATCTGTACGGCTTTGGTGCCGCGCGCGAGCGGCATTACAAGCGGCGTTTTTCCGCGTGGCACCGACTCGCCGTCGACGGTGACGTCGGCGCCGGGCGGATTGCTCTGCACGCGGACTTTGACCTCGGCCGGCAGCGGCGGTGGCTCGGGCTTGGCGGCTTTGGGTGGGGCGACAGGCGGTGTCACCGGTGGGGCTACCGCGACGATGGGCGCCACAGACTTCGGCCGTTTCCAGGCGTACAACCCGGCACCGAGGAGCACCACGGCCGCCGCACCGACGATGACGGAAATCTTCCTGCGCTGCGAGCGCTGCATGCGCGCAAAGGCGCTGGTGTGCTGGGACTCGACCGGTTCGAAGAGATCGAGGCTCTGGTTCACCGTGTTGGACGGCTCGTCGGGAAACAGATCGTGCAGACAGTTGCGCACGCGCTCCGGGCCCCACTTGAGCTCGTGCAGCACGGCGTCGAGATCCATGGCCATGTCGTCGCAATTGGCGTAGCGGTCGTTGGCATCTTTGGCCAGCGCCTTCAACACCACGCGGTCGAGCTCCGGAATCACGGCGGGGTTCAAGCTCGACGGCGCTTCGATGGCCGCCTCACGGACCATGGCGATGGTCTGCATGTCGGTGCTGCCCTTGAACAGACGTCGCCCGGTGAGCGCCTCGTGGAGCACCACCCCGGCGGAGAAGAGGTCGGCGCGGTGATCGATCGCCCGGCCTTCGACCTGCTCGGGCGCCATGTAGCCGAACTTGCCCTTCAAGGTGCCCGTCTGGGTACGGTTGTCGCCCGAGTCGGCCAGCGCCTTGGCGATGCCGAAGTCGAGGAGCTTCACCGCGCCGTCGAAGCTGATCATGACGTTGGACGGGCTCACGTCGCGGTGGATGAGGCGCAGCACCTGGCCGTCGTCACCGACGAGAGAATGGGCGTAAGCCAGCGCCCGACAGACCTCGCGCATGACATACGCGGCCAGGCCCGGATCGGGTGCGCCGCGCAAGATCTGGGCGCGCATCACGCTGACCAGATCGCGCCCGCGCACATACTCCATCGCCAGAAAATACTCGCCGTTCACGTCGCCGAGCTCGTAGACCTGGACGATGTTGGTGTGGTTCAGGCGCGCCGACAGGCGGGCTTCGGCGACGAACATCTGCACGAAGGTCTCGTCCTCGACGAGATGCGGCAGGATGCGCTTGACCACCAGCGTGCGCGAGAACCCGGCCGGCCCTTGCATCTTGGCCTTCCACACTTCGGCCATGCCGCCACGCCCGAGGCGCTCGACGAGCACGTACTTTCCAAATGCGGTGGGGCGGTGCGGCGCAGCAGCAGAGCTCATCATGGGCCCGGACTGGTGAGTGCCATCTTGACGTCGAGACAGCCGAACGACGCCTCGCCGCAGCCGACCTGCGAAGCGGGCTTGACCCCGAAATAGATGCCGACCGCGGCGCCGGCCAACACCACCGCACCGACGGGAAAGATCCACCAGTGACGCCGTGCGAAGCTCTTCTGAGGCCGGGGCGGTACCACGTCGACAACGAGCGGATTGGCGGTCGGCTCGACGACGACCGGCTTCGGCTGCGGCTTGGGCTTGGGCGGCTGGGTCAAGATCTGCTGCTCGATGTCGTGAAGCAGCGGCTCGACCTGCGTGCGCGCTGGATCTTTGGGGTCGGTCTCGACGAGAAACTTGCGGTACATGTCGCGCGCCTGCTCGAGCTCGCCGAGCTTGCGGTACGACTGGCCGAGGTTGATCAAGAACTGCGGCCGCGGCGCGAGCTGATAGCCGGCTGAAAACTCGCGAATCGCGTCGTTGAAGTTGCCAAGGTTGTAGAGGGCCTGACCGGCTTGAAAGTGGGTGCGGGCGCGGTTGATGTTGTCCGCCGCCGTGGGCGCAGGCTTGTCAGCGGCCATCGCGGAGCCCATGAGCACCACACACCCAACCACTACGCCGATGCAGCGGAGATTCCCCACCGGAGAGCGAGTATACTACATCGGCCAAGCATGGGGCATTACAAGACCGACCATCGTACCGATCCTCATACTGATCCTCATACTGATCCTCATACTGATCCTCATACTGATCCTCATACCGACCATCATAAGAACGATGTCGATTTGTCGGGCAGGCTGTCGGGCACGGTCCTCGTGGTGGCAGGGCTCGATCCGTCGGGCGGCGCGGGTCTGCTCGCCGACGCACGCCACGTTGCATTCCATGGCTTTCATTGCGCAGGCGTGGCCACCGCCCTCACTGAACAGGATTCCGCCGAATGTGCGGCGATGTATGCGACTCCAGCCGCCCTCGTCGGTGTGCAGCTGCAACGACTGGTTGGAGACCTCGGACCCGCCATCCGCGCCGTGAAAGTGGGCATGCTGGCCAACGCCGACGTGCTGGTCGCGGTGGCAACGGCGCTGCGACCGCTGGCGGCCAACGTCCCTATCGTCGTCGACCCGGTGCTGCGCGCTACAAAAGGTGTCGCGCTCTTCGTCGGCGACATCTCCGGGTACGCGTCGCTGCTCGAGCTCGCCACGCTGGTGACCCCCAACCTGGCCGAGCTGGCGATGTGCACTGGCAGCTCGGAGGCGCGCAACCCCGAGGAGATGCTGGCTCAGGCCCAACGACTCCGAGATCAACGACTTCACGGCCACCCCGCGGTCCTCGCCAAAGGCGGCCACCTGCCCGGCGATCCCGTCGACATCTTGGTCACCACCGACGGCGGCGTCACCCGCTTTTCCGGACCGCGAACGAGCGGTCCCTCTCCGCACGGCACTGGCTGCGCCTTGTCGACCGACATCGCCTGCCGGCTCGCCACTGGCGCCTCTCTCGTCGACGCGGTGAGCGCCAGCGTCGATCGACTTCGCCACCTCATCGCCGCCGCCCGCCCCGTCGGTCGCGGCCGACCGTTTTTGTAAGGCTACTCCGTCAGCTTGTACTTCTGCACCTTGCGGATGAGATTTCGTCGACTCATCTGCAGCTCTTTGGCAGCGCGCGTTTTGTTCCATTGCGTGCGCTGCAAGACCTCGAAGATGAGCGAACGCTCGAGCCCCTCGCGCGCGGCGGTCAGCGACTCTTCCGGCGCGCTCTCACCACCAACCCGATTCGACGGCGGTCTCATGCGCGGCGACAGCAGCTCCTCGCCAATGAGCTTGTCGTCGCCAGCGAGGACGACCAGGCGCTCGATCTCGTTCTCCAGCTCACGCACATTGCCGGGCCAGCCATATTCGAACAGCCGATCGAGACATCCTTGGCTGAGACGCTTCATCTTCAAGCGCCGTCCGGCCGCGATGCGCTTCAGGAAATAGTCGACCAGCACCGGGATGTCGTCCCGGCGATCGCGCAGCGACGGTGCCACGATGCTGATGACGTTGATGCGGTAGTACAGGTCTTCACGGAACTCGCCGGTCTCGACCATGCGTCGCAGATCGCGGTTGGTGGCGGCGATGATGCGCACGTCGACCTTGCGCGTTTCGGTGCCACCGACGGGGGTGAAGGTGCCTTCTTGCAGCACGCGCAGCACTTTGACTTGCAGCGCCGGCGACATATCGCCGATCTCGTCGAGAAAAAACGTGCCGCGATCGGCCAGCTCGAACAGGCCCTGTTTGTCGACGACTGCGCCGGTGAAGGCGCCGCGCTTGTGGCCGAACAGCTCCGAATCGAGAAGGTTGTCGTTGAAGGCCGAACAGTTCTGCACGACGAAGCGCATGTGGGCGCGTGGCGAGTTGTAGTGCAGCGCGCGAGCAATGAGCTCTTTGCCGGTGCCGTTCTCGCCGGTGATGAGCACGGTGGAGTCGGAGCCGACCACTTTGTCGAGGAGCCGATAGAGCTCTTGCATGGTGCGGCTGCGGCCGACGATGCCTTCGTAGTGACGCTCACCTTCGCGTGCACGGCCTTCTTTGCGTGCCGAATCGTCGGAGAAAACGGCCATCTCGATGGCACACAGCTCGACCAATTCGGCCAAGAGATCTTCCTGGCCCTTGTCGGTGCCGGCGAAGGCACAGCCTGCCGGCTGACCGCGAATGACGACCGGGCTGACCACCTCTAGCCGTCGGTGCGCATCACATTGGAAGGTGGTTTGACCAGCGGCCACTGCCGCCAAAGCCGGGCCCACGCAGGCACTCAGCTCGACGCCACCCGTGACCAACTTGCCATCGCTGGACGCGAGGCCCACGTCGGTGGCAAAGCGTCGCCGCACGATCTCGCGCAGCTTGCGGACCACGTGCAGCTCGAGCAGATCCGACCACAGCCAAGTGAACGGCTGTGGCTCTTTCGGCTCGGGTGCGTTGGTCTGCTTCACGTGGCTACAGTGTAGCGCGGCAGTGGAGAGCGGCGCACGCGAGGGCAGCCAGGCAGCCACGCCAGTCGTCATCGTCGAGGGTGGCAGGCAGCTCCAGCGTGATGACCGGCCGACCGCGGTCGACGCCCCAGAACGATCCGAACGATCCCGGCGTGGGATAGCCCACCGACGGTGTGGCCGGATAGCCAGAGGCGGCTGACATGGCCTTGGCCAGCGCCTCGGCCGGTCCGTCCCAGTTGACGCAGCGGAACGGCTGATGCACCGACACCACCAAGGACGGCGCCGCCTCCTCGAGAAGGCGAACCAACGCGCGGGTCTCCGGCTCGCTCGACGGCGACGCGCCCGGAAAATATCCCGGCGGATGGTCGGCCGAAAAATTACTGGCGGCGAAATTGCGGTTGAGGTCCACGCCGCGCGCATTGTCCTTACTGCGACGGAAGAGCCCGTCGGGATTGGCGGCGGACAGCACCCAGATCGACTGTGCTGGGTCGCGCTGTTGCAAGTACCGCTCACACAGCGTCACCGAGGCCGGCTCGTCGCCATGGATGCCGCCGAAGATCACGAGGCCACCCTGGCCGTGTCCGTTGGCGGTGATCGGCCGGCCTTCCACCGACGAGCCCAGCTCGACGGTGGTCACGCCGGACGTGTGGACCGGGCCGCCAGCGACAAGATCTGCGCCAGCGACAACGCCGCCGTCGCCGACGCAACCAGGAGCGCGATGGCGCCGTACACCTGCGTGCTGTCGTCGAGGACCAGACCGCGCGCACCGACGAGCAGAGGCGCCCACAACAGACTCAGCACGGCCAGCAACACGCCGATGTCGGTCAGATCGCGACCGAGGAGCCCGAGCAACGACAACGCGGCGAAGCCGAGCGGGATCAGGGTGAACAGACCCATCAAGAACGAGGTCACCTCGCCGGCGCCCATCATCTGGAAGACCATGCCGAGCGGCATCACCCGCGACTCGGGAATGAGATAGAGGCCGGCGATGGCCAGCACCGCCCCAGCGACGAGCAGTCGGGCCACGCCCGAGCTCTTGACCTGGGCCCGACAGAGGTTCGTCGCCGGCAAGGCCAGGATGGCGATCCCGGCCACCAGGCCCCGCCAGCCCGCCAAAATGTTGCCAGCGCCGAGCAGCACCGGCAACGCCGCTACCATCGCACCGACGACAGCCCGAAACGTAAATGGGACCGGCAAGAGCGCGGTCAACAACAACGTCGCACCGCCGGTCAGATAAAAGAGCTGATGGATGAACTCTCCACCGTCGAGAACTTCGAGAAGGCGCCACGAGCTGACGCCGTGCCACGGCAGAAAAAACAGCAACAACAGCGTCGCGCCGGCCGCACCCATGAGACCGCGGCTCAGTCGATCGTAGGGCCGCACCGCGGCAGGGACAGACGCCCGTGGCCGTTCGGCACGCTGGCCAGGCTGCGGCTGGGGAACAGGACGTGTGACCGGCGGCGGGTCACCGAGCTCATCGGGCTCGGGCTCGGCGTCCATCTCCGACGACAGCGACAGCTCCTTGGAGTCATCGTCCTCGGGCATACGCACGGCGGGCATCATGCCGGTGAGCTTGGTGCGCGAGGGAATAGCTGCTTCCTCGGCACGGGCGTGTTCTTCGCTGGTGGACGGCTCGGCCTGCATCGACAAAGGCTCGTCTGCCGCCACTTCGGCAGTCGCACCAGCGACGGCAGCAGTGCCGGCGGGCGCGTCCACTGGCTGCCGCGCACTGCAGAACACGCAGTCGAGCGCGACCCCTGGGATCATCTTCCCGCAATCGACGCACTTCTTTTTCACGCTGGCAGAGTACATCGGGTCGCGCCTCCGGCGCCACTTGCCCTCTCCTGCCATCCCGACGATGCTGTCGTTCGACCCATGAAACTTGCCGACTTGAAGACGCAGGCGCTCCGCTACGTGGTCCTCGGCGACCTGTCGCGCGCCTTTCGCTGCTACGGCTCTATCGTCGCTCAGTTGCCGTCCGATCTCGACGCGCGGGTCAAGGTAGCCGACCTCTGCGTGTCGACCGGGTCGGTTGATGCAGCGCGTCGCATTTATGCCGCGGTGGCGTTTTACGACATCCAGGGTGGACGCCCGCTGCATGCGCTGGTCATGAGCCAGGCCCTCGTCGAGCTCGGCGCCGACAGAGCGTCGATCGCGCCCATTCATCAGGCGCTGGCCGAGCTCTACGGCAAGGGCTCGCCGAAGCTGGCTGGACGTGGCTCGCGCTTGTCGCCGCCGTCGCTGGAGACCAACGTGGCCCCGCCCGATCTCGGCGAGCTGAATGTCGCTGTCGCCGAAGTGGCCCGTCAGGCGGCGGAGCTGGCGGCGTCGACCAGCAACCTCGACGGTCTGCCAGAAAGCTTCGCCGCGGTGCCGCTGTTGTCGGAGCTGAGCGCCGAGAGCTTCGCCCGCGTGGTGGCCACAGTCAAAGTGCATCGGCTGTCGCATGGCAAGCGGGTGATCGAAGAAGGCGCGGTCGGTCACTCGTTTTTTCTCGTCGCTGCTGGCCAGGTGCGAGTCACCAAGGCCCGGGCAGGGCAAGACGATCTGGAGCTGGCTCGGCTCGGCGAAGGCGCCGTCTTTGGCGAGCTGGCGCTCGTCGCTGCCGAGCCGCGATCGGCGTCGGTGGAGGTCGTCGGCGAGGCCGATCTGTTGGAGCTCGGCGCCGAGTCGCTGCGTGCCGCTGCCGGCGAGCTGGCCCAGCTGTCGGAAGCGTTGTCGCGTTTCACCCGTGAGCGCCTGCTCAAGAATGTGATGGCGACGTCGCCGCTGTTCCTGCGCTTTTCGCCCGAGGAGCGCGTCGATCTGGTGCGTCGCTTCGAGGGTCGCGAGCTTGGCACCGACGAGGTCTTGGCGGAAGCGGGCGATGAGGCGTCGGGGCTCTACATTCTGGTGCTCGGCGAGATCGTCGCACAGGGCGGCAAAGCGCACGCGTTCGTGGCCGGTGACGTCTTCGGCGAAGAGCCGCTGTTGTCGGGCGCGCCCGTCGCTGTCACCCTGGTGGCCACCCGGCCGTCGACGGTGCTGCACCTGCCCAAGGACGCCTGGAAGCGCCTCTTGTTGGTGCTGCCGGACCTGCGCGCGTTTTTCGAGGAGCTGTCGGTCAAGCGGGCGGCCAAGCCTGCCGTCAGTCCGGCCGCGGTCGCAGAATCCGACCAGAACGACGGAGACGACGGCAGCGCGTTCGATGTCTCCGACGAGCTACTTCTTTAAGTAACGCTTTGTAAAATCTGTCGGCTCGACAAGCTTCCGCCCAAAATCGCGTATACTTGGGAAGATCGGAGGACCGTCGTGAAGAAGAGCCGCAATCTGTACCTCGTGGTGCTCGCCCTTATCGCGGTGGGTATCTGGTGGTTTCTCAAGAATCGCGCAGCCAGTCCCAGCGTTGCTGACAACCGCGCCGAGGTGACCTCACCAGAGGATTCCTCGCCGCCTAACCGCCGCGTGGTCGTCGATTTCATCGACAACGAAGACCATAGGCGCATCGCCGCTCTCGGCCGCAAGCTCGGCGTGACCTTCGCGCCGTCGTCGTCGCAGTTCGACGTAGACGAGATCTACCTCGCCGATGCGGGTGACGAGACGGCTGCAGCCAAGCTGCTCGCCATCTTGCGGGCGCGCGACGACGTCGAGGCTGCCGATTACGACGTCGACTACGCAATCCCCGAAGAGGCCATGGCCGACGAGGTCGACGCGGAAGATGTAGACACCACCGAGCGCGGCTTCCCCAACGATCCACGCTTCGCACACCAGTGGCACCTCGACCAGATCCACGTCAAAGAGGCGTGGAAGCTGTCGCAGGGACGTGGGGTCACCGTCGCTGTCATCGATACCGGTGTGGCGAAAGTGCCCGACCTCGCCGAGACCGAGCTCGTGCCCGGCTTCAACTTCGTCACCAACAACGCTGACGCCACCGACGATCACGGCCACGGTACCCACGTCGCTGGCACCATCGCGCAGTCGACCAACAACGGCGTCGGGGTGTCGGGCATCGCGTTCGGCGCCAAGATCATGCCGATCAAGGTCTTGTCGGCGCGTGGCTCGGGCTCGGTGTCGGGCATCGCCGAAGGCATTCGCTTCGCAGCCGATCACGGCGCCAAGGTCATCAACATGAGCCTCGGTGGACCGATGGCTTCGTCAGTGCTGAAGAACGCCGTCAAGTACGCGCACGACAAGGGCGTGGTCGTGGTCTGCGCGGCCGGCAACGACGGTCGCGGCAAGGTCAGCTATCCCGCCGCTTACGCCGCTGCGTTTGCCGTGGCCTCGACACAGTTCGACGAGACCACCGCGTTTTACTCCAACTGGGGCAAAGAAATCGCCATCGCGACGCCGGGCGGCAACACCCGCGTCGACCAGAACAACGACGGCATGCCCGACGGTGTCCTCCAGAACACCATCGTCCCCGGCGACATCAAGCGCAACGACTACCTGTGGTTCATGGGCACGTCGATGGCCAGCCCGCACCTCGCTGGCGTGGCTGCGCTGGTCATCTCGGCCGGCGTCACCAACCCCGACGCCGTCGAGAAGATCCTCAAGGAGACGGCGCGCGCGCCCAAGATGGCCCCCAAGGACAAAGAGAACCGCTACGGCGCCGGCATCATCGACGCTGCCGCGGCTGTCAAAAAGGCACGCCAGGTCTCGGGCAAGGTGGCTGTGCTCGACGCTGAGGTGCCTGTCGCTTCTGGGTGCCAGCTGACTGGCGGCCTCATCGAGCTCGGCTTTGCGTTCGGCGCCATGGGCCTTCTGGTCCTCGGCCTCCGTCGCCGTGGCCTGGGTCTGGCTGGTTTTGGCGCACTCGTACTGGGTTCGAGCGGTCTCTTCTTCCTGCGCTCGTTCGGCATGGTCCCCGACTTCGTGAGCCATGGTATTCCGGCCTGGGCGTCGTCCAGCCTCTGGCTCAACAGCGTGGCCTTGCCGCTTGGGGCCGCGCTCTTGGTCGGCCTGCGTTTGCCGCGGCTGGTGGCGGGCTTGTCGCTCGGTGTGGCCGGTTATCTCCTGGCCCACGCCCTTGCTCCGGCCTGCGCTGGCGCGACTGGCCTCAGCTTTCTGTGGCTGACGGCCAACGCAGCGGGCTCGTTCGTGCTCGCCGCTCTGCTCCAGCCCCGCAAGCTATAGACAAAGAAAAAGGCACCAAGGGTTGCAGCCCTTGGTGCCTTAGAACTACATAACTATTGGGTAAGTATTGGGTACTAGCGTTTGTTGCAAAGGGAAGCGAAGACATTCAAGCGAAGGAAAAGGGGCCGGCCAGTTTGTTGCTGGCCGACCTCAAAGGGCGTCTCACTGGCGGGCGTAAGCTAGTCTAGCGCCAGGAACCGCAAGGACTCAGGGTGGTACAGCAACCGTCGTGCCACTTCGTCACAAACCACCCTCCGCCAAGTGACTTCGGGACAAATCCTTGTATCCAGCCGATCTCCGTGGTACCTCCGACCAAGCTCTGGACCGTGTACGCTGACATACTGGTCAGGCACGTTAACGGCTGGCGCTACTTTTTGCGTACCGTGTTCGCCTAAGGGCCCGTGCATGAATAAGTCATCCACCAAGCGCGGGCGCAACGCCCGACTGGCAAGGCGCGAGGAGGGCGAATACCCGTCGGTATTTAACCGACGAGCAACGCAGCCAGTCGGGATGATGCGCCCGCGCGACTGGATGAGTTATTCATGCACGGGCCCTAACTGAGAGAGCCATTGGGAGACCTCCTCGTCATCAATGCCGACGGGCCGGAGACGCGCGTCGCCCTCGTCGAAAAGGGCCAGCTCGTCGAGCTCTATATCGAGCGCCGCCGTGATCGTGGCATCGTCGGAAACATCTACAAGGGGCGCGTCAAGCGCGTGCTGCCGGGTATGCAGGCGGCCTTCGTCGACATTGGCGTCGAGAAAGCCGCGTTTTTGTACGTGGCCGACGTCCGTGGTGCGCCGGAGGACTATCGCTCGCTGTTCCTCGACAGCGACGATCCGCACAAGGGCAAAGGCAAAGGCACAGCCTCGGCGCGCATCGAAGATCTGGTCAAAGAGGGCCAAGAGGTCCTCATCCAGGTCGCCAAGGCGCCCATCGGCACCAAGGGCGCCCGCTCGACGGCGTACATCTCGCTCCCGGGACGAAACCTGGTCTTCATGCCCACTGTCAACCATGTTGGCATCTCCAGGCGCATCGGGGCGGACAAGGAGCGCAAGCGGCTCCGCGCGATCATCGATTCGATGAAGCCCGAGGGCGCGGGCTTCATTGTCCGCACCGTCGCTGAAGGCGTGAGCGAAAAAGAGCTCCGCGCCGACATGGATTTTCTGATCAAGCTGTGGAATTCGATCTTGAAGAAGAAGGAGGCCGTGCGTGCGCCGGCGCTTCTCTACAGCGACCTCGATCTGTTGCTCCGCACCGTGCGCGATCTGTTCACGCCCGAGGTCGAGAAGCTGATCGTCGACACCAAGAACGAGCACGAGCGCCTGTTGAAGTTCGTCAACGCGTTCATGCCCGATTTTGGCGGCAAGATCGAACGCTACGACGGCCGCGAGCAGATCTTCGACGCCTATGGGCTCGAGTCGGAGATCCACCGGGCGCTGCAGAAGAAGGTCTTTCTGAAGTCGGGTGGGTCGCTCATCGTCGACCAAGGCGAGGCGCTGACCGCCATCGACGTCAACACCGGCAAATTCGTCGGCAAGCGCAACCTCGAAGACACCATCACGGCGACCAACCTCGAGGCCTGCAAAGAGGTGGCGGACCAGCTGCGCCTGCGCAACCTCGGCGGCATGATCATCGTCGACTTCATCGACATGGACAAGTCGTCGAACCGCGAGAAGGTCATGCGGGCGTTCGAAGAGGCGCTGGGCCGCGACCGGGCGCGCGCCAATGTCACCAAGATCTCCGAGCTCGGCCTCGTCGAGATGACCCGCAAGCGTACGCGGGAGTCGTTGACGCGGATGCTGACCGAGCCGTGCCCGTATTGCGACGCCAAGGGCTACATCAAGTCGAAGACGCAGGTGTGCGCCGAGATCTTGCGGCAGCTCCGTCGAGAAGGGCCGACCGTCCGCGGCGAGATGGTGATGGTCAACTGCAACGCGGAGATTGCCAATCTGCTCATCACCCTCGAGCAGCAGTATCTCGATCAGATCGAGAAATGGCTGCAGAAGCGGGTCAGCATCCAGCCGCGTAAGCGCTTTCACCTCGAGAAGTTCGAGATCGTCGGCAAGACCGGCGCCCAGTCGCGCGAGGATGACGAAGAGCCGGCCGTGCAGCCAAGTCACGATGAGCACTCGCACGTGCATGAGCCCGCTAGTGAGCCAGAGGCGGAGCATCCGGTGGCAGCGACGGGCGAGCCGGATCTCGAGGCCGAAGCCGAGGCGCAGTTGGCCGATCGCGCGGCGCAGGTCGAGGAGTCTGGCGGCCTCTTGGAGCCGTCCCTGGACGACGAAGGGTAAGATGGGACTCGGCAAGCGGCTGATCGATCTTGCGCGCGCCAACCTCAACGCGCTCCTCGACCGAACGGCCGCTGGCGATGCGGCGTTGTCCGAGCTCAGCGACGAGGAAATCCAGGCGGAGCTGAGTCGGCGACAGACCAAGAGACTGCGCGAAGAGGTCGAGCGTACCGACCGGCAGAAGGCCGAACGGACTGCGCGGGAGCGGGCCGAGGCGCGGGCCAAGCAGCAAGGTGCTGCGCGAAAAGCGCCGCCGCCCGAGGCCTCGTCGGCACGGAGTGCGCGGGCGGCCGTCCCACCCCGCGGTGGGGACAAGCGCATCCGGGAGCTGTATGGGCAGCTCGAGGTTCCTTACGGGGCCGGCATCGATGAGGTGAAGAAGTCGTTTCGCCGTCTGATGCGCAAGTACCACCCCGACATGCATCTCGGCGATCCCAAGAAACACGAAGCAGCGACGAAGCTGACCATGACGCTCACCGAGGCGTACCGCGAGCTGGAGCAGCATCTAGGCAAGTAAAGTTACTGCGGCAGCCTCGTCAGGCAGCTGGTATCGCAGCTGGTGGTGGCGGTGCCGGCGCAGTTGGTGAACTGGGTGATCTGGGCGGCGCTGGCCTTGGCGCACCGGTCGTAGCAGGACTGAAGCTGGCCGGCGCTGAAGCAGCTGAAGAAGTCGTAGCTCTCGCAGTCCTGACGGCAGTGGGGCACGTTGGGGCAGTCCGAGGGGCAGGTGTTGGCGTTTTCTGCGCCGTTGCAGACGCCGTCGCCGCACGAGGTGGCGACGGGGCAGTCGCCGGGGCAGGTGCCGTTGGTCTCGGCGCCGTTGCAGACACCGTCGCCGCAGCGGGTAGCGACCTGGCAGTCGGCGGGACAGGTGACGGGGGTCTCCATGCCGTTGCAGACGCCGTCGCCACACTTGGGCGCCGTCGATGTGGGCAGGCTGCAGACCCCTTCGGATTGGCCGGCGGGCTTCACACAGATCTGGCCACAGCCGCAGTTGGTGTCGCTGAGACAACCATTCAGGCAGATCGGCGCACCGACGACATCGCGGCCACAGTATTGACCCGGCTGGCATTTGCCGCCGCCAATCTCACACTCGATGTAGCCCTTGGTCTTGTCGTCGCAGCTGCCGCCGCTCCCACAGCCCACAGCACCCATCATCATCATCGTCGCTGACAGCAAAAAACCCATTGCGCGTGCCATCTCGTTTCTCCTTGTTCACTGGGCCCAGAAGGGGCCTCAGGCGGGAGATGCGAGCCGCGCCAACTTGTCGTGAAAAAGATTACTTCGCGGCTAGGATTTCTAGCTGGTGCGACGGGATTCTTTCGCCGAGGAAGATTTCGGCGTCTTCGCCCCAGCGGAGCATGACCAGGCGCCGGGAACCTGACGCGTATTCGGCATAGCTGACGCGGGGGTCGCCTTTACCGCGCTGGCCGAGGATGGTGCCGCGGCGTTCGGCAGCGACGGTGCCGCGGGTGGTGACGGCGAAGGTTTGGGTGCCGACGCGGACCGTCTCGGGCTGGCCTTCGATGCGGAGCTCGGGTGCCGGATCGAGGAAGGCGGGGTCGGCCGCGCTGTTGCTGGCGAAGAGATAGCGGGTATGACTGCCGTCGGTGACGGCGCTGAGGCGGGCGCCGCGGCCGTCTTCGCCAAGGCCGATCACGCCTTCGACGACCCAGTCGGTGCCAAAGTGCTGGACGACGTCTTCGGGCTCGAGGCTGGCTGCGGTGCGCTCGCCTGCGGGGACGGTCTCGAGACGGCGTGGTGGGGGTGGTGCCTCACGCAGCGCGCGCGCGCGGGTCCACAGGGCATAGGAGGCGACCCCGACGCCGGCCAAGAGGCCCAGTAGGATGAGCTCCATCGCCGGGTATTGTACGTCTTCGTCGGCGCGCCGGCCGCACTTCTGTGGTGGCGAGGGCGGCGATCTTCGTGGTACCGAGGCGAATGGCTGCCAGACGCTCCGTCCTGGTGTTGGGCGCATGGATCGCCCTGACAGCGACGGCAGCTGGTGCAGAACGTCCGGCGCAGCTCGGCTGCGTCGAGCGTCATTTTGCGGTGAAGGCTGCCCTCGTCGGTGACGCGTGGCATCTGGTCGGGACCAATGTGGACGTGATGTGGCGGCGAGGTGCGCTGCGCGCGTTTGCCGATGCGCTCGACGATCCGGACGTGGCCGACATGTTCGTGCAGCCTTATCCCACGGGGCCCATCGTGCCGGTCACCGTCGCTGACCAAGATCCCGGGCGGATCCGGGTCGAGTCTTTGTTTCGGCTGACTTATCCGAAAAAAGACCTGCGCAAGACCACTTTCTTCGGCCACCCGATCACTCTGCATGGCAAGGTCTTGCCGTCGCTGGCCCGCGTGGAAGCGCGACTGCAGGCGGCGTCGAAGGATCCAGACGTTCGGCAGTTCTTGTCGGCGCTGGGCGGCGGCTACAACGATCGGGTGATCGCGGGCACACAGCGACGGAGCGCCCATGCGTTTGGGCTGGCCATCGACCTCAATCCGAAGCCTTCTCATTACTGGCGCTGGCAGAAGGGCGGCTGGAAGAATGCGGTGCCGCAGAGCCTCGTCGACGCGTTCGAGGCCGAAGGATGGATCTGGGGCGGGCGCTGGTTTCACTTCGATACGATGCATTTCGAGTATCGGCCGGAGCTTTTCGACCCCGCTTGCCGGCTTTCGTAGAACTTTGTCCGCCTGGGTCCGTACTACCCAGGGTGAAGACCTTTGTGGCCGTGCCTTGCCTGCTCGTTGTCGTCGGAGCTGTCGGCGGGGTTGCTGAGGCTGCACCGTGCCGGATGACGGGGACGCCGTTTCTGGAAGGGCGGGTGGGCGACAAGGTGGCGGCGCGCACCGTCGACGCCAAGCTGGGCGAAGTGCTGGAGGTCTTCGTCGCCGTCCCAGGGACCCTCGGCGGCAAAGCGACGGTGTTCGGCGACTCAGGCGCGCGTGGGCGGGTGTCGTTCGGCGACGCTGGCTGCGGTGTGCCGTCGGTGAGCTGGCAGCGGGTCGAGCCACTCATGGAGCATGTGAATACGCCGTCGCCGAACCGCGACGTGAAAGTCTACGCCAACGCGGTGGTGTTTGGGCCGAAGCACGGGACGTGGATTGGCTTTGACAAGCTGGAGTACTCAGCGACGCCGATCGACCATCAGGGTCCGTCGCTGAGGACCAAGACTGCGCAGCCGAGCCCGCATCTTGGCATCGTCGACCGTGGCTGGCGCAATCCGCTCGGTGTCATGCGCCTGTCGGCGACGGTGGAATGGCTTGGGGGCGTCAAGAAGACCGCCGGCATCAGCGACATCCACGACGGGCAGATCAGCCCGACCGTCTTCCGCTACACATTCCGTAGCGGTGACGACTTTGCCGGCTGGCTGACGTCGTTCTTCAACGTGCCGTATCTGTTCGGGTCGGCTGGGCAGGGTGTGCGCGGGCAGGCCGAGCGCTATATCGGGGCCGATTGCGCCGACGTCCTCGTCGCTGCGCTGCGTCGGGCGGGCGTCAAGATCGACTATTCTTCCGTCGCCGAGATGGTCGGCAAGGTGCCGCGTGTGGCCGGCCCCGTGGAGCTGGCTGCCTGTGATCCCGACGACATTCCCGAGGGTGGCTGCGTGCCGACCACGCTGCACTGGGGCCGAGATCTCAAAGCCGGCGATCTGCTGGCGCTGGACTACATCGACTCGGCCGAGCTGCCGCGTCCGTGGGACCATATCGTCGCTGTGCTCGAAGATCGCGGGCCCAGCGGCACGCCTGATGGCGTCCTCGGTCCGGAAGACCTCGTCGTCGATAGTGGCGACGGGCAGGGGCTCAAGCTCGAGAACCTCGGCCACCAGGGCCATGTTCGCATTGCGGTGCTCCGTCCGCGCTGACTTGGCGCGCTAACGCGCTGCGCAAGTTTCGGGCAGGTTTCGATTCGGCTTCTCCGACGGAGGGCCCTTGACTTGGCTGCGGCGCTCGGTTGATAGTCCGCGCGTCAAGACCGAGGAGTACCGATGCTCGCCAAAGGTCAACCGAGACCCATGCCTTCCGACGCTGAAACCTCACATGAGATGAGCCACCAGGGCGGCCAGCCCTACCGTATCCTCGACGAGGACGGCAACACCTTGCCGGGCGCCGACGTGCCCGTGGTGCCCGACGCCGACTGCCTCAAGCTCTACCGAGGCATGCTGCAAGTGCGGCTCATCGACGACCGTTACATCAAGCTGCAGCGTCAGGGCCGACTCGGCTTTTACATGCAGTCCACCGGTGAAGAAGCCACGCACTTTGGCGGCGCCTACGCGCTCAAGCTCAGCGACTGGGTCTTCCCGTCGTATCGCGAGCCCGGCATCGCCTTCTGGCGCGGCTACACCGTCCAGGACTTCACCAATCAGCTGTACGGAAACTCGGCCGATCCGATCAAAGGCCGTCAGATGCCGGTGCACCACTCGGCCCGCTGGATCAATCTCGTCTCGATCAGCTCGCCCGTCGGCACGCAGATTCCGCAGGCGGTGGGCATGGCCTGGGCCGCCAAGATCTCCAAGAAGGACGACGTGGCCCTCGTGTATTTCGGCGAAGGCGCGACGTCGACGGGCGAGTTCCATGTCGGCATGAACTTCGCCGGCGTCGGCAAGGCGCCGTGCATCTTCTTCTGCCGCAACAACGGCTGGGCCATTTCGACGTCGCAGGAGAAGCAGACCGCTTCCGCCGGCTTCGCCGTCAAGGCGCTGGCTTACGGCATGCCCGGCGTCGTCGTCGACGGCAATGACCTGCTGGCGATCATCGCGGTCATGCAGGACGCGGTCAAGCGCGCCCGTGCCGGCGAAGGCCCGACCATGATCGAAGCGCGGACCTACCGTCGCGGTGGTCACTCGTCGTCGGATGATCCGAGTCAGTATCGCGATCCGGCCGAGGTGACTGCGTGGGAGACCAACGATCCCATCGAGCGTTGGCGGCGCTATCTGGTCAAGCGCGGCCTGTGGACGCAGGCCATCCACGACCAGTATGCGACCGAGATCACCGAAGAGATGATGACCGCGCTCAAGACTGCCGAGGCGCTTGGGCCACCGTCGCTGGATACGATCTTCAGCGATGTGTTTGCCCAGTTGCCGCCGCACCTCGTCGAGCAGCAGGCTGAGCTTCTGAACGGCCCGCGACCCAAGACCGGCCACGGAGGCCACTAGCCATGCCCGTTTACAACATCATTCAGGCCGTCAACGACGCGCTTCGCCTCGAGATGAAACGCGACAACCGCGTGGTCGTCCTCGGCGAAGACGTGGGCAAGTTCGGCGGCGTGTTCCGCGCGACCTCAGGGTTGTTCGACGAGTTCGGGCCCGATCGGGTCATCGACACCCCGCTTGCCGAGGCTGGCATCATCGGGGCCGCGATCGGCATGGCGCTGTATGGTCTCAGGCCGGTGCCGGAGATCCAGTTCGCCGACTTCATCTATCCGGCGTACGACCAGATCGTGAACGAGCTGGCCAAGTTCCGTTATCGCTCGGGCGGTCAGTATCCTTGCCCGATGGTGATTCGGACGCCGTACGGCGGAGGCATCCGCGGCGGGCACTATCACTCGCAGTCGCCCGAGGCGTATTTCGCGCACACGCCGGGTCTGCAAGTGGTCATTCCGTCGAATCCGTACGACGCCAAGGGCCTTTTGCTGTCGGCAATGCGTGGCGAGGATCCGGTCATCTTCATGGAGCCGAAGCGCGTGTATCGCGCCGCCAAGGGTGAGGTTCCCGAGGGTGACTACACGGTGCCGATCGGCAAGGCGGCCATCGTGCGCGAGGGCAAGCAGGTCACCGTGCTGGCGTATGGCTCGATGATCCACACCTGCCTCGAGGCGGCCAAGGCGTCGGAGAGCGAGGGCTTCGATCCGGAGATCATCGATCTGCGGACACTGCTGCCGCTCGACACCGAGACCATTTTGGAGTCGGTGAAGAAGACCGGTCGCGTGGTCATCGTCTATGAAGCGCCGAAGACGTGTGGCTATGGCGCCGAGCTGTCGGCGTTGATTGCCGAGAAGGCGCTCATGTATCTGGAGGCGCCGATCGTGCGCGTCGCCGGCTTCGACACGCCGTTCCCGTACACACTGGAGAACGAGTATTTGCCGTCGCCGGAGCGCGTCAGTGTGGCCATTCGCCAGACGGCGACGTTCTAGCGTTCTAGCTCCGTACCCATCACGTAACCCGAGGAACATTCCATGGCGTTCGAGTTTCGACTTCCCGACATCGGCGAGGGTGTGGTGGAGGGTGAAGTGGTCAAGTGGTTGGTCAAAGCGGGCGATGTCGTCCGCGAAGATCAGCCCATGGTCGAGGTCATGACCGACAAGGCCACCGTCGAGATTCCTTCGCCCAGGGCGGGGACGATCCGGGAGATTCGCGCGCTGGAGGGCAAGATCTGCGCGGTGGGTGCGGTGATGGTGGTGATCGACGAGACTGGCTCGGTTGCCAAGGCTGTCGTGGCTGCTGCTCCCGTCGCTGCGCCTGTTGCGGTGGCTGCTCCCGTCGCTGCCAAGGCGACCAACGGCAATGGCCACACCAACGGCCATGAGAACGTCCGCGCGGCTGGCGACAAGGTGCTGGCGGCTCCGGCCACCCGCAAGCTGGCGCGCGATCTGGGCGTCGACCTCGGCACCATCCAGGCCACGGGGCCGCACGGCCGCATCACCCGCGATGATGTGCAGCTGGCGCATGGTGGCGGTTTGCAGACGCACGCGACGCAGGTACCGCAGACGCGTCTCCCGTCGGTGCCGACCCCGACCATGGTCGACGACGAGCGCCGGCCGTTCCGCGGCGTCCGCAAGAAGATCGCCGAGAACATGCACCGCTCGCGTCAGACCGCGGCGCACTTTACCTACGTCGAAGAAGTCGACGTCACCGAGCTCGTGGCGCTGCGTGCGCGGGCCAAGGGTCGCGCCGAAGAGCGCGGCATCAAGCTGTCGTTTCTGCCCTTCATCCTCAAGGCCTGCGTCGCCGGCCTGAAAAAATTCCCCATCGTCAACTCGACTCTCGACGAGGCCACGCAGGAGATCGTCCTTCGCAAGCGCTATCATATTGGCGTCGCCGCAGCGACGGCAGAGGGCCTGACGGTGCCGGTCTTGCGCGATGCCGATCAGCGGTCGTTGTTCGACATCGCCAAGTCGCTCGACGAGCTCAGCGAAAAAACCCGCACCGGCAAGGCCTCGCGCGAAGAGCTGACCGGGTCGACCTTCACCATCTCGTCGCTGGGCCTCCTCGGCGGCGTCCTGGCCACGCCGATCATCAACTTCCCGGAAGTGGCCATTCTCGGCGTGCACAAGATCAAAGAGACGCCCGTGGTCCGCAAAGGCGAGATCGTCATCCGCAGCATGATGAACCTCAGCATCTCGCTCGATCACCGCATCGTCGACGGCTACGAAGGCGCGCAGTTCCTGCAACATGTGGTGTCGCTGCTGGAAGATCCGACGCTCATGTTCATGGAAATGGTGTGAGCAAGATCCGCGGAGCGATCGCCCCGCTACCGGACAACGATCCGACGCTGAGCCTGTCGCAGATCTTGCCCGAGACGGGCCTGCCCGACCCCACCCAGGTGCCGCATCTGTCGGCCGACGAGGCGCGGCGGATCTATCGCGGCATGGTCCGCATCCGCGTCATGGACGAGCGGCTGCTCGGCATGCAGCGTCAGGGTCGCATCGGCTTTTACGGCGAGGCGCGGGGACAAGAAGCCGCTGTGGTCGGTGCGGCGGCAGCGCTCGGCCCGGAAGACTGGCTGGTGCCGGCACTACGTGACGCTGGCGGCGCGCTCTATCGGGGCCTCACCATGCGGCAGTATGTGGCCCAGATCATCGGCAACGAAAACGACGTCGGCAAAGGCCATCAGCTGCCGTGTCATCCGGGCACGCGGGCGGCGCGTTATGTGACCATGTCGTCGTGTATTGCGTCGCAGGTGCCGCATGCGGCCGGCATGGCCTGGGCGGCCAAGCTGCGTAAAGATCCAGTGGTCGTGCTCGGCTGTCTCGGCGACGGCGCCACCTCCGAGCCCGATTTTCACGTCGCTGCCAACTTTGCCGGCGTGTTCAAGCTGCCGCTCGTGTTGTTCATCAGCAACAATCAATGGGCCATTTCCACGCCGTCCAGTTTGCAAACTGCGTCGCCGACATTTGCCGTCAAGGCCCATGCATATGGCCTGCGCGGCGCGCGCGTCGACGGCAATGACGTGCTCGGTGTCTACGCGACGGTCAAAGACGCCGTCGAGCGGGCGCGGCGTGGTGAGGGCACCACGCTCATCGAGGCCCTCACCTACCGCGTGTCGGCGCATTCGTCTTCGGACGATCCCAGCCGTTATCGCGACGAGCGGGTGACCGAAGCCTGGAAGCTGAAAGATCCCATCGAGCGCTATCGTCGCTATCTGTCGTCGCAGGGTTTGCTCGACGACGCCGCCGACGCCCGACTGCGCGAGGAGATCGACGCCGAGGTCCGTGAGGCCGTCGCGGCCGAAGAGGCGGTGGGCATGCCGGCCTTGCGGACGTTGATCGAGGATGTGTTCGCCGAGGTGCCGCGTCATCTCGAGGAGCAGCTGCAAGAGATCGCGTCGCTGCCGAGACAAAAGCTCGGCGGCGTTCACGCCTGATGGCGGAGGACAAGCCGTCGCGGCGCCCGCTTTGGCTCGGCATCGTGTTGGTGGTGGTAGTCGCAGTTGCCGTCGCTGCGCTGTGGCGACGGCATGAGAGGCCCAAGGTGTTGCGCATCGCGACCGGGGCCGCCAGTGGCACGTTTTATCCGCTCGGCAAGACGCTGGCGCACACCTTTGCCCACGCGGCCGAGCGCGTCGATCTCAAAGTCTTGGCCACGACGGGCACCGGCGAAAATCTGGCACTCATCGACAAGCACGAGGTCGATCTGGCGCTGGTCTCCAATGGCGTGCCCGGCAACGCCTCGACCACGCTGATCGCGCCGCTGTTTGCCGAGGCCGTGCAGCTGATCGTGCGCAAAGACGCGCAATTCGGCACGCCCTTCGACCTGCGCCAGCGACGGGTGGCGATCGGTCCGCCGGCGAGCGGCACCGAGAAAGTCGCGCTCATCATTCTTCAGCATTTCGGCATCGGTCGCGCGGATTTCACGGCGCGCAACCTGCCGCCCAACGAGGGATCGGCCGCGCTGCTGCACGGCGAGGTCGATGCGCTGTTCTTGGTGGCGCGGCTCGGCGATCCCACCGTTGACGCCGTCTTGAAGTCGAAGCCAGGCGCGTTCGCGCTGATGTCGCTCGGCGATCCGCAACATCAGGGATCCGCCCTGGAGGGCATTCGCCTGGGTGCGCCGTATCTGTCACCGACGGTGATTCCCGAGCGGACCTATGGCGCCGAGCCGGAGCATGCGCTCGGCACGGTGTCGATGCAGGCCTTGTTCGTGGCCCACGCCGATCTCGATGAAGAGCTGGTGTCGTCGCTGACGGCGGCGTTGTACGCCGACAAAGTGCGGCTGACGATGGAAGACGTGCAGTTTGCGCGGCTCAGTGAGCGCTTCGATCCGGGCGAGTCGCCGTATCCGCTGCATCCAGGCGCGGATCGGTACTATCGACGGGACGATCCGTCGTTCATCGCCAAGAATGCCGACCAGATTTCGCTCGGGCTCACCGTCGGTGCCATCTTGTGGTCGACGGGGCTGGCGCTCAATGCGTATCGGCGGCGGCGGCGGTCCAACCGGGTCGAGACCTGTCATCAAGAGCTGACGCGCCTCGGGACGGCGACGCACACGGCGACGACGGCCGAGGCGCTTCGCAAGCTCCGGCTCGAGATCGAGCAGTTGCGCGAGCAGATCTATGCCGAGCTGGCCCACAAGCGGCTCGAGGGCACGCCAGACGTGATGATCTTGCAGCGCCGCATCGAGGGGCAGCTTGGCGAGCTCGACCGCCGCATCGCGACTGCCACTGCGCTATGATCCGGCTGTGTTACGCACAGCCCTGATCTTGTTGATGGCCGCTTGTACCGGCGGCGAGATCATTGGGCCGCGTGCGGATTTGGCCCAGGTCCCCGACGGTGGCGTGCCGCCGGATCTGAGCCCGGTCGACGACGCGGGCATGCCGATTCCGCCGCCGAGCCGCTATCCAGCCGGGGTCTTGCACTCGCCGATGTCGCCAGCGGTCGTGTCGCATTTGTCGTCGGTGTTGACGGCGTCGACTGGCCAGAAAGACGTGTTCGCCAAGGTCGGCGACTCCATCACCGTCGACCCCAACTTTCTCGATTGCTACGCCGGCACCGACGTGATGCTCGACACCGACGCCGCCATCGAGCCGACGCGCACCTGGTTCAACCAGACCGCGGTGTCAGCAACGAACACCAGCTTCAACCGCACCAGCCTGAGCGCCACCATCGGCTGGAGCGCGGGTGCGGCGATTGCCGGCTCACCGACGCCGATTCAACAAGAAGTGAGCGCCATCAACCCGGCCTTTGCCGTGGTCATGTTCGGCACCAACGACACCTCGATGACGGGCTTCTGGACGTTCGAGAAAAACCTGCGCGGCGTGGTGGATCAGTTGCTGGGGCTGGGAGTCGTCCCGTTGTTGTCGACGATCCCGCCGCGGGGCGATTCGGCGACGATGAACGCCTTGGTGCCGGAGATGAACGCCATCATCCGCGCCGTCGCTCAGTACCGCCAGATCCCGTACATGGACTACTGGCAAACGCTGACCGGGCTGCCGCAATATGGCCTGGCTGGCGACGGGATCCATCCGCAAGTGTATTCCGGTCCGCATGGCTGCTGGCTGACCCCGCCGGCGTTGCAGTACGGGTGTAATCAGCGCAACCGGGTGACGCTGGAGTCGCTTGATCGGGCGCGGCGGTTTTTGCTGGCGCAAGCGACGCCAGAGAAGGCACCGCCGTCGCTGACGGGAGCGGGGACGTTCTCCGATCCGCGCCAGATCGATGTTTTGCCGTTCGTCGACGACGGCGACACCACCCAGTCGACGTCGATGCAGGCCAATGTCTACAACTGCGCGACGCAGGACGAAAGTGGGCCGGAGATCGTCTACACGCTGACGTTGACCGCAGCGACGACGGTACGGGCGCGGGTCTACACCGACACCGGCGTGGACGTGGATCTGCAATGGCTCACGCAGCCGGACGCGACCCATTGCACCTCCCGAAACGACAAGACGCTGGAAGTGGTGGCACAGCCGGGCACGTACTTCATCTCTGTCGACACGTTCGTCTCCGCTGGCGTTCCGAAGCCGGGCGGATATCGGTTGACTGTCGTCGCTGTGCCGTAAGTATGCTGGTGCTGTCGGCGCCACTGGATTCGAGGTGGCTCCCGCGTTATACAGTCGGCCATGGAGACTCTTCGGACTGACGTGGTGGTCATTGGATCTGGCCCAGGCGGCTACGTTGCCGGGATTCGACTGGGGCAGCTGGGCAAAAAGTGCATCGTCGTCGAGCGCGATCTCGTCGGCGGCGTGTGCCTGAATGTCGGCTGCATTCCGTCGAAGGCGCTCATCTCGGCGTCGAAGACCTACGAGAAGGTGCAGCACGGCGAGGTCATGGGCCTGTTTGCCAAGGAGCTGCGCGTCGACGTGGCGCGGATGCAGACCTGGAAGACCGAAGTGGTCAACAAGCTGACTTCTGGCGTGCGGCAGCTCTTGAAGAGCGCCGGCTCGCAGCTGGTCCTCGGCGAGGCCGTGTTCGCCGCGCCGCGCCGCATCGAGGTCAAGCGCACCGACGGGGAGACCATCGCCATCGAGGCCGACCAGTTCGTCATCGCGACCGGCTCCCGCATCATGCAGATCCCCACGTTCGTCCCTGATGGCAAACGCATCGTCGACTCCACCAGTGGCCTCGCGCTGGCCGCGATTCCGCCGCGCCTCTTGGTCATCGGCGGCGGCTACATCGGCCTCGAGCTCGGCATGATGTACTCCAAGTTTGGCAGCAAGGTCACCGTGCTCGAAGGCACCGCCAGCCTCTTGCCGGGCACCGATCCCGACCTCGTCAACGTCGTCCAGCGACGGATGAAGAAGCAGGGCATGGAGGTCTTTTTGGAGTCGCAGGCGCTTGGCTGGGAAGACAAAGGCACGCATGCCTTGGTCAAGGCCAAGACCAAAGACGGCGAGAAGACCTTCGAAGCCGACGTGGTCCTGGTCACCATCGGCCGCAAGCCCAACTCGGAGAACCTCGGCCTCGAGAAGATCGGCGTGAAGGTCGAAAAAGGCTTCATCACCGTCGACAAACAGCAGCGCACCTCGGTGCCGCACATCTTCGCCATCGGCGACGTCGCCGGGCAGCCGATGCTGGCGCACAAGGCCAGCCACGAGGCGGAGATCGCCGCAGAGGTCATCGCCGGCCACAAGGCGGAGAACGACGCGGTCGCCATTCCGGCCGTCATCTTCACCGACCCGGAGGTCGCCTACGTGGGCCTCATGGAGCACGAAGCCAAGGCCAAGGGCCGCGCGGTCAAGGTCGGCAAGTACCAGCTCGGCGCACATGGACGCGCCTTGGCCATGGCCGAGACCGACGGCTTCGTGAAGATCATCGCCGACGCCAAGACCGATGAGGTGCTGGGCATGGCTGTCGTCGGTGCGGAGGCGTCGAACATCATCTCCGAAGGCGGCTTGGCCCTCGAGATGGGCGCGTTCTTGCCCGATCTGGCGCTCACCATTCACCCCCACCCCACCATGGGCGAAGCGGTGATGGAGGCGGCCAAGGCCGCGCTCGGCGAGTCGCCGCACATCGTCGGTGGCGGCCAAAAACGGTCGCTCGCGTAAAATGCGCCGAGCGCTGAGCTCGCCGAAGGCGAGCTGTGCGCGGGAGGCGCATTTATGACAATGAAACCCCTGCAGCTCATGGACCTCGGCGTGCGCGAGTACGGCGAGGTCTACGAGCTGCAGAAGTCTCTGCTCTTACGCCGGATCGCCGACGAGATCGACGACACGCTGATCTTCGTCGAGCATCCCCACGTGGTCACCGTCGGGCGACGGCTCGACGCGCAGAAAAACATCTTCGATCGCAGCATGCCCGTCGTCGAGATCGAGCGCGGCGGCGACGTCACCTATCACGGGCCCGGTCAGCTGGTCGGCTATCCCATCTTGAAGCTGGAGGGCAGTGAGCGCGATCTACACGGCTATCTGCGCCGCCTCGAGGACGCACTCATCTCGACGGCTACGGCGCTAGGCCTGCCTGGTGGTCGCAACCCGGGCTGGACCGGCATGTGGCTCGGCGAGAAAAAAGTCGCGTCCATCGGCATCGCGGTCCGTCGCTGGGTGACGTTTCACGGCTTCGCGCTCAACGTCTGTACCGACCTTCAGCGCTTCTCAGCCATCCAACCTTGCGGCCTGCCAGCGGTGGTCATGACCTCCCTGGAGGCGGCTCTCGGTCGCCCGATCACCGTCGACGAGGTAAAACCGCTCGTCGCCGCCGGTCTCTCAGCCGCGCTCCAAAGGGAGCTGCGCCGAGAGACGTAGTGACTACTTCTTGCCCTTTTCCTGCTTCTTTTCGGCCTTCTTTTTCTGCTTGTCCGCCGTCGAGAGCTTGGGCTTGTTGGTAGTGGCTTTCTTAACCTGACCTTTGGCCATGTGGTGGTTCTCCTTTGCCGGCTAGTGTCGCGAGACTCGGCGCATTGCGCAAGTGTTCGGCGTCAGAAGCTTGCTAGTTGGCGCGGATCGAGAATTCGCGGTGGCTGAGGATGGCTTGGGTCTTGATGTCGACGAGAAACGACCAGCCGCGGCCCATGCGGCCGTCGAAGGCGGTGAGCCACCACACGTCGAGGGCCCAGCCCGCGTGGCCCGATTCGCATGGCGCGGTGAACGAGACGGCCTCCAGATCGCCGAGGTGTGAGGCGCGATCGGTCGTGGCCGCAGCGACGATAGCGAACTCTGGCGAGCTGCGCACCGCGGTCAGTGCACGCTCGCTGTCGTCCTCGGGCACTTCACGTCGCCACGGCGAGGTGAGGCGCAGGCCCTCGAGCTCGAGCAGCGGCGTCAGCTCGCCGTCGTAGGTCTCGTCAGCGGGCAGGCCGCCAAAATCGGGGACGTCGAACTCGGGATAGAGATCACGCGCCGAGATCTCCGCCGAGCGGCGCTCGAACGCCTGATCGAAACGGCCACGGGCGATCTCGTCGTAAAACAGATGCAGCCTGAGCGTCATTGCCGCCGACGGCAGGCGGTGATCCCAGTCGAGCGCAGCGACGATGGAGTGGGTGGCGCGGCCCTGAAACGGCTGCAGCCGGCTGAGGCAGCCGTCGAGCACCTTCTGCGCCGTCGCCATCGAAATACCCTGTTGCGCGACGCGGGGATGAAGCCGCAGCTCGGCAGTTAAAGCCTGGGGAGGCGAATCCACGATCGCAGTCTATACGACCCGGCGAAGCCGCGACAACAGACTGTCGATGGCACTCCGACGGAGCCGCCAGGCCGCGCGGTTGACCACCAGCCGCGACGACACCTGCATGATGACCTCGATCTCCCGCAGCCGATTCTGCTTGAGGGTCTCGCCCGAGGACACGATATCGACGATGCGGTCGGCCAGGCCCGTCAGCGGCCCGAGCTCGATGGAGCCAGACAGCTTGATGACCTCGGCATAGAGCCCGCGCTCTTCGAGAAAACGCCGGGTCAGGTTGGGAAACTTGGTCGCGTAGCGGAGCGGCAGCTCGTCAGACAGGCGGACGCCGGCCTCCGGTTCGGCCACCGACAGCCGACACCGACCAATGCCGAGATCGAGCGGCTCATAGAGATCGTGGCCGTGCTCGTCGAGGACATCGGCACCGACGATGCCTATGTCGGCCGCCCCGCGCTCGACATAGGTGGGCACGTCGGCATCGCGGACCACGAAGATGCGGGCCTCGGGTGCATCGAACACCAGGCGGCGTGAGCCGTCTTTGACGACCGATAGATCGATGCCGGCCTTGCCGAACAATGCCACGGCCTCGTCGAGAACGCGGCCCTTGGGCAGCGCAAGCCGCAGCAACATGCTTAGACGTCCTTGACGCGCTTGATGTGGGCGCCGAGCTTGACCAGGCGCTTTTCGATGCGCTCGTAGCCGCGATCGAGGTGGTAGACGCGCAAGACCTCGGTGGTGCCGTCAGCGACAAGGCCGGCCAGGATGAGCGAGGCCGAGGCGCGTAGATCAGTGGCCATCACCTTGGCGCCGGTGAGCTTCTTGACGCCGTGGATGATGGCCGTGCGCCCGTCGACGTGGATGTCGGCGCCCATGCGCGCCAGCTCCTGGACGTGCATGTAGCGGTTCTCGAAGATGGTCTCGGTGATGACGCTCTGGCCATGACCGCGGCAGGCCATGGCCATGAACTGCGCCTGCATGTCCGTCGGGAAACCGGGATAAGGCTGGGTGGTGATGTCCACCGACTCGACTTCTTTGGGCCCGATGACGCGGAGGCCGCCCGACTCGGGAACGACCTCGGCCCCACACGCCCGCAGCTTGGCCGTGACCGCCTCGAGATGCTCGGGGACGCAGTCACGCACGAGCACATCCCCACGGGTCATGGCCGCCGCGACCATGAAGGTGCCGGCCTCGATGCGATCGGGCAAGATGGCATGCTCGATGGGCGACAGCTCGTCGACGCCGTCGATGCTGATGACGCTGGTGCCCGCGCCTTCGATGCGGGCGCCCATCTTGTTGAGGACCACGCCGAGCTCTTCCACCTCGGGCTCGCGCGCGGCGTTCTCGATGGTGGTGTGCCCGCGGGCCAGCGCTGCAGCCATCATCAAATTCTCGGTCCCGGTCACCGTCTGGACGTCACAGATGATCTCGGCACCGACGAGGCCGCCGCGCGGTGCCTTGGCGATCACGTTGCCGTGATCGAGGGTGATCTTGGCCCCCATGGCCTCGAGGCCCTTCAAGTGCTGGTCGATGGGCCGGGCACCGATGGCGCAGCCGCCAGGCAGAGAGACGATGGCCTGACCGTGACGTGCGACGAGGGGCCCGAGCACCAGCACCGACGCGCGCATGGTCTTGACGAGCTCGTACGGCGCCTCGAAGTTGTCGACGCCGTCGCTGTTGATGCTGATGGTGTGGCCGCTACGATCGGTTTCGACCTGGGCGCCAAGGAGCCCCAAAAGCTTGGCCATGGTGCCGATGTCGTTGAGCTTGGGGACGTTGCGGAAGATCGTCGTGCCGCGGGACAAGAGCGCTGACGCCAGGATCGGTAAGGCTGCGTTCTTGGCCCCCGAAACACGCACCTCGCCCTTGAGCCGTTCGCCCCCTTGAATGACGATCTTTTGCATGAGCTTTGTACGGCGCCGAGGCTGTGAAGCTACCAGCTAGGCGGCGGCAGCGGCGGGCGCGCCATGCTCGGCGCACACACCGTGAGCTGCGACGGGCTTACGGCAGCCCTCTTTGGAGCAAATGTTGTAGCGGGCCTTGTGGCCCTCGAGCTCGCCGCGACGCCACAGCTTGTAGTGGGTGACGCAGTAGCCCTTGGCGCGGTACGGCCGCTTGCAGCCCTCCTTGGAGCACTTGGAGTCGGCGCGGGCGGTCGTGGTGTGGGTGTGGGCGGCTTTTTCTTCGGTCTTCTCAGAATCGGACATGGGGAGGACCTTTGATCACTCTGGCTCGGGAGTCAACCCAGAGTCACTTTGAGCTCGTCGTCGACCACATCGACCACGATCTCGCCTCCTGGATGGTCCGCAAAGGCCTCGAAGGCGGCATCCTCGAGATGGCGGGTCAAGATCGACGACAAACCCCGCGCCCCTGTCTCCCGCTTGAGGCTGGTCTGCACCACATGCTCTAGGGCACCGTCGGTGATGATGAGCTTGAAGCCTTCGTCCTCGAACTCGCGGGTGAGCCGCTCGATGACGTTGGACTTGAGGATGTCTTTCAGGGTGCCAGCGTCGAGGGCCCGGAACGGCACGACACGGGTAAAACGGGCCATCAGCTCGGGCAAAAAGCCGTACGCCTGAAAATTGGCGACGCTCTCGACTTCTTCCGGCGTGTAACTGATGGCGATTTCACCCGGCTTGATGGGTCGAAGCGGCTTCTTTTCGGCGTCACGCCCAAAGCCGATATCGTCGACATGCCGGCGCCGGGCCACTTGCTGAAAGCCGGAAAAGGCGCCGCAGGCCAGAAAGGCAATATCCGCCGTCGACATCATGAGGTGCTCGACGTAGGTCGAATGCGTCAGCTCGAGCGGCACGCCGACCTCGCTCGCCTCCAGCATCTTCAAGAGCTCGCGCTGCACGCCCATGCCGGTGACGTCTTTGGTCGTTCCCGCGCCGGCAAAGACGGCGTTGTTTTGGCCGGAAGCGATCTTGTCGAACTCGTCGAGACAGATGATGCCGATCGACGCCAACAGCGGATTGTCGTCGGCGGCGTGTAACAGTCGGGTGATGATCGTATTCGGATCTTGGCCGACATAGCCGGTCTCCGAATAGGTGGTGATGTCGACGATCACCGTCGGGAGCCGCAAGATCTGCTGGAAGAGGAGCTCGACCAAGTGGGTCTTGCCGCAGCCGGTCGGCCCGATGCACAGGAAGTTGCCCTTGGGCATCACCTGCTCGCGCTTGGCCCCGTCGAGATAAATGCGCTTGATGCGGCGCACATGGCGATACGCCATCAGCGAAATGGCACGCCTCGCCTCGTCTTGGCCCCGGTAGCCAGCCTCTTCCAGCCGCGCATAGATCTTCTTCGGCGGGATGGTTGGCAGCTCGCGGACGAACTTGATGAAATGTTCGAGCCCCGACTTGCGGTACTTCTTCAGATGCTCCATGGGCTCGGATTCGCGCGCCACGGCCTTATCGTAGCAGGGCTTTTGCCTGCAGGCGAATTTGCGGTGTGGGCCGCCGTGGGAGAAGATCCGCCGATGGAGCGGGTGCGTGTGACCGGGGCGGCCGGGTTGGCCGTATTCGTCGTCGCGGTGGTGGCGATGATGATCGTGCCGTTGCCACGTCCGGTGCTCGATCTGTTGCTGACGGCCAACATGGCCGTGTCGGTGGCGTTACTGCTGGTGGCGCTGTCGGCGCGTGGGTCGGCGGAGCTGTCGAGCTTCCCGATGCTGCTGGTGCTGACCACGTTGTTTCGGCTGTCGCTGAATGTCTCGTCGGTCAGGCTGATCTTGCTGTCGGGGGATGCCGGCCAGGTCATCCGCGCGTTCGGGACGTTTGTCGTGCGTGGCGACTATGTGGTTGGCTTTGCGGTCTTTCTGATCCTGACGCTGGTGCAGTATCTGGTCATCGCCCGCGGCGCCGAGCGTGTGGCCGAGGTGGCGGCGCGGTTCTCGCTAGACGCCATGCCCGGCCAACAGCTGGCCATCGACGCCGATCTGCGCGCCGGCCAGCTCGACGCCGCCGAGGCTCGCCGCCGTCGCTCGTCACTGCAGAAGGAAGCGCAGCTCTACGGTGCGCTCGACGGCGCCATGCGCTTCGTCAAAGGCGACGCCATCGCCGGCATCTTGATCTTGGCCATTTCTCTCGCTGGCGGCCTCTTGATCGGCGTGGTGCAGCGTGGTCTGCCCCTCGGTGAAGCAGCGCGCCTGTACACGCTTCTGACCATCGGTGACGGCCTGGTGTCGCAACTGCCGGCATTGCTAGTGTCGACGGCAGCCGGCCTGGTCGTCACCCGGGTGGCGTCGGCGGAAGGCGCCGGAGCCGACCTCGTGGCCCAGCTGGGTCAGCCGCGCGCGCTCTATCTGACCGCCGGATTTCTGGTGGTGCTCGCCGTGATCCCGGGGCTGCCGCTCGTGCCGTTTCTGATCGTGGGCCTGCTGGCGTTGGGCCTCGGCTGGTGGTCGGCCCGTCGCCACGGCCGTGAAGAGACGGCCCATGTGGCGGCGCCGGTCGTGCCGGCTGCGCTCGAGCTCAAGCTTCATCCGGACCTGTTCGCGCGACTTTCCGCTGTCCTCGGTGGGCTCATCCAGAGCACGGCTGAAGCCGTGGCGGTGGACCTGGGCCTGTTCATTCCGTCGGCGCGCGTCGGCTCTTCACCGTCGCTGCCACCGGGTGGTTGGCAGATCCTGCTGCGTGGGACGCCGGTGACCGAAGGCGTGTTGCCGTCCGGCAAAGTGCTGGCGGAGATCGCGCCCGCGGCGTTGCCGGAAGGCGTTTCGGCCGATCCGGCGTCGCATCCGGCCACGCAGGCGCTGTCGTCGTGGGTGCCGGCTTCCTCGGGTGAGGCATTGCTGGGCGGCGGCGTGCGGATCATGTCGCCGGAGATCGTCTTGCAAGTGTCGTTCGAGTCGGTGCTGCGCCGGGTGGCGCCGGAGCTGGTCGGTCTCGACGAGACCCAGCGCTTGGTGGACCAGCTGCAGGCCATCTATCCGGCGCTGGTGCGCGAGGTGATGGGCAAGCGCATCGATACCGTGGCGCTGTCGGAGCTGTTGCGGCGGCTGCTCGGCGAAGGCGAGCCGATCGGCGATCTGCGCGATGTGCTCGAGGCGGTGGCGCGCATTGCCCCCATGGAAAAAGACCCGGCGATCTTGGTCGAGCGGGTGCGCGGTCAGCTGCAGCGTATGCTCACGCGACGACATACTCTCAATCAGAAAGTGGCGGCGCTGGTGCTCGACTCCGATGCCGAAGAGGCCCTGCGCAGCTCGCTGCGACCTTCGGTCGACGGCCCCCGGCTGGCGCTAGAGCCTGATCTCGCCGAGGGCTTCTTATTGTCACTTCGACGTGAAGTCGACGCCAACCCGGGCGCGATCTTGCTGACTTCCGGCGAGCTACGCCGTCATCTGCGGCGGCTGGTGGTGACGGCCGAGCCGCGTTTGGCGGTGCTCGCTTACCACGAGCTCCTACCCGAGGCGGAGATCGAGCGGGTCGGCTCGGTCGGGCTGTAGCCGCGTAGCGCAGCGACGAGCCAACCGCGCCGATAACTCGACGCTGGGCCCAGATCGGGATCGCCTTCCCAGACGCCATCGGGGCCAGTCGCCATCCAGCGGCCGCGATCGTAGAACGACAGCGAGGCGAGCGCGACCTTGCGGTTGACGTCGAAGATCACGAGGCTTTGGTCACCGAAGTCGGCCACCAGGAGGCGCTTGTCGACGAACCACAAGGCACGCACGTCTTGGGTGGTGCCGGTTGCCACCAACCCGCCAAGGTCTCGACCGTCGCGGCTCCACAACCGGACCCGCGCGCCATCGCCGCCAGCGACGAGATGGCCGTCCGGTGAAAAAGCCAGCGCGGCGGCCTTGCAGCCGGGCACGACCGCCCGTACGAGGCCAGTCGCGACGTCGAAGAGCACCAGTCGGCCTTCCTCACCGACGGAGGCGAGGGTCGTCAGGTCAGGGCTGAAGCCCAGTACGATAGGTTCGTGGCCGGTCAGATCCAGCGAAAAGGCTGCTTTTGCCGTCGCCGTCGCGAAGACAGCGCTGCTGGTGGCGACGAGCGAGCCATCGGCCGAAACGGCAACCCCATCGGGAAAAGCGACCGGCGTCGCGGTGCCAGCGACAAAATCGATGCGCTGTCCACGGCAGGTGAGGCCCGTCTGACTCGACAGCAGAGCGACGTCGGCACACGGCTCGACGGCAATCCAGCGCAGGCCACCCTGCCGGTCTAGCCTGGCAACCGACGTGATCGAGGAGCCAGCCAGCAAGAGCACGCCCTCGTCGTCGGGGAAAAACCGCGCCCGGACCTCGAGCTGGTGAAACGGCGGCAACGAGGTTCGGGTCCCGCTGCAGCGATTCCAGACGAACACGCCCGCCGTCGCCAACGAGATCATCAGCTCGTCGTCGCGGCGAGACACCCACGATATTGCCTCTGGGGACATCTCCAATTCATACGCCCCGAGAAGACCACCCAGGCGCCAACCGACACCGGGATTGCGCCATTGATCCGCCCACGCAAGGCGTGGTCCGTACCCTCTCAGGGTTACGGGCTACAACGTCGACTCGGGCAGCCCGAGAAGCTTGGCCACGTGGGCCAGGTAGTAGGCGGCTTCTCGACGGGGCTCTAGCTCGCCTTTGTCGATACTCTCTTCGAGGGAGCGCTTGAGGTCGCCGATCTGCCGAGACGGTGGCAGCTTGAAATGCTCCATGATCACGTTGCCGATTCCCGTCGGCAAGGGCGGGATCTTGGCGTCTTCTTCGCGGAGGTTGGCGATGCGCTGGGCGAGGTCGGAGATGCCACGCAAGGCGGCCTGGCGTTTGCCGGGACGGGCAGAGGTGATGTCGGCCCGCGAGAGGTCGAGAAGATCGGTCAGGTGTTCCTGGAGCTCGCGGTCGAAGCGACGCACGGCTCCGTCGGTCCACGACGGCTCGTACTGGTTTGGGCGCAGGTGATGCAGGATGAGGAACTTGATCTTCTGCTTCAGCGGCCGCTCGAACTGAAAGCGTCGCGAGACGTCCTCGAACATGCGCGCGCCGACCTCCGAATGGCGGTGAAAATGCACGCCACCGTCGGGAGTAAACGTACGCGTCGGCACCTTGCCGATGTCGTGGAGCAGTGCCGCCCAGCGAACCTCGGGCCGCGGCACGCTCTGGCGCACCACCTGCTTGGTGTGCTCCCAGACGTCTTTGTGCCGTCGCCCAGCCTCTTGCGAAAAGTCGACGGTGGCCTCGAGCTCCGGCAGCCACACCGCCAGCAGGCCCGCGTCATGAAGCCACTGCAGCGCCATGTGGACGCCGCGGTGGATCAGCATCTCTTCCAGCTCTTTTTGCACGACCACAGCCGGTAAGGTCTTGGTCTGCTGGGCGACGGCGGCGGCGGCGGCGGTGATCTCCGCTGGCGGCATGACCTCGTCGCGTGAGACTGCCTGGGCGACCCGAAAGAGCTCGATGAGCTGGTCGCGTGAAGTCGTGGCGGAAGGCTGTTCGGCGGAAGTGGTCATGGCAGTTGTGCGACGTCTAGATCTCAAGGCCGTCAAGATCCCGTCGCGGCGTCGAAGAAGGTACCGGTCCAAGCCGCATGACGCAATGGTTGCCGCGCTGGCACCCGACTTGCTTTATCCAGCCATATGCTGCGCGGGCTCATCACCGAGTGCGACCTTGCCGAGTGTGATAGCGCGTTCCCTGGGATCGTTCGCTACTATCAGGAACTCCAGGAGAAACCGTGCACCTTCTTGGAGCTCTGGTGGCGGTTTACCTGCCGCAGCCGCTCGGGTGCCGTGGCCCCACAAGTGGCTAGTGTGCCGGCCAGCAGCGTGGGTCCGACTGCGGCCATCGGCTGTGTCCGGTTGACCACGGACTCCAACAAGTATTGAATCCGCTTCCAGATTTGGCCATCTAGAGCCTGGCGCGAGACGTGCTTTGGCTGTGGATGGCCTAGTCGCCAGTGGAGCCTTCTGTGACCAGCACCGCAACTGAGACCAAGACCAGTCAGCCTATCGGGATCTTTGACAGTGGCGTCGGCGGTTTGACGGTCGTCCGCGCTGTTGCTGCGATGTTGCCGTCGGAGAACCTGGTCTATCTGGGCGACACCGCACGGGTTCCCTATGGCAGCAAGAGCGCCGACACCGTGGTCCGCTATTCGGTGTTGTCGACGCGGTTTCTGTTGTCGCACGACGTGAAGATGGTGTTGGTGGCTTGCAATACCGCGTCGGCGTTTGCCATGACCGAGCTCCGAGCCACGCTGCCGGTGCCCGTGCTGGGTGCCATCGAGCCGGGGGCGGCTGCGGCCCTGGCAGCGACGAAGACGGGCCGAATCGGGGTGCTGGGAACGCTGGGGACGGTGCGTTCAGAGGCCTACCCGAAAGCCCTGCGTGCCCTCGCTGGCCGCGACGTGGAGGTGATGGCCAAAGCATGTCCCCTCTTGGTCCCGCTCGCTGACGAGGGCTGGATCGACGATCCGGTCGCCGAAGCCATCGCGCGGCGTTATTTGACCGAGTTGCATGCTGAAGCACCGTCGCTGGACGTGCTGCTGCTGGGCTGCACGCACTATCCGTTGCTGTCGCGCATGCTGGGACGCGTTGCGTCTCAGATCTGGGCCCACCCCGTGACGCTGGTGGACTCAGCGGGCGCGATGGCGGCCGCGGCAAAAGCCGAGCTTCAACGGCTCCATTTGATGCATGAGAGCGCCAGCGGCACCCTCTCCACTTATGTCACCGACGACGCCCGCATCGACGAAGTCGGTTCGCGTTTTCTGGGCAGGCCGCTTGGCAGCGTGACCCGCGTAGATTTGTAACTATTTGCGAGGCGTCGCTTCGGCGATCTTCTTCGCCTCTTCGGCGCGGCGCTTGGTCAGCAGCTCGATGATGGCGTCGACCTTGCGGACCTTGTTGCGCACCTGGTCCTCGTTGACGTTGTAGTTGGTCTGGAACTCGAGACCCTCGTCGTAGAGGAAGGTGGCCGTCTCTTCGTCCTCGACGCACTTGCTGGTCGTCTTGCCCTTGTAGACCTGCTTGGGAAAGTGAGCCAGCTTCGCGGTCAGCCACGGCCACAGATCGCCGAGCGTGTTCTCGAAGAGCTTCATGTCTTCTGGCAGACGGTCGTAGACGTCGGAAAACCGCGCCGCGAACGCCTTGGCGCCGTCAGACCCATCGGCGCCGATGATCTGCAACGCCGCTCGCACGAAGAGAAGATCGTCGATGTAGCGAAACAGTCCCTCCCCCTCTTGCGGCAGAAGTGAGTGGATGATGGTACCTGCGGCCAGCTCACGCGAGGCACGCTCGAGATCAGGGTCAGCGACGGCTTCCTGCAAGATCTTCAGATCGAAAGGAAGGGACAAAAGGTACTCGCTGACCCGCTCTAGGAACGGCTTCTCCAACTCCTTCGTTGCCATGTTGGTCACTTTTCTACCCGCCATGCCCAAAATGATCAAGCTCGGCGCCGGCCCTGTTATACTTTGGCCGTTCCATGAAGCCTCGGTCTCCAGTCCTCGGTTACAACCACAACGTGCGGTACGCCAACCGCCTGTGGCATGTGCAAACCGAGGATTCCGGCATTCACAACCCGCATATTTTCACCCATCTCTTCTTCAACGGCACCATCCTCGCCACCAAGCGCACCGACTACGATCCAGCGTTGGAAGTGCCGGCCGTGCAGCGTCTCATGCAGACCCAGCACAAGGCGGTGTTGAAGGAGCTCAAGGGCGGGCTTTACGACGAAAAGATCATCAAATATTTCGGCGAGCCGGTGGTCAAGTCACCGGAGGAGGCCGCCGAATCGGCCGCTGCCGCGGCTGAGCTGCACGACACCCGGCCGGATCCCGAGCCTGCGCCGGTAGCAGCCGCCAGTCGAGACATGGGACGAGCGGCGACGCAACTGGCGGTGCCGGCCACCGATCCCAACCTGCCGCTCGAGGTCCCTGAGCCCTCGCCGCTGCGCGACACCAACCCGACGCTGGCGCCGCGGATGATCGACCTATCCGCCGACGCTGACGACGATGTGCCGGACATCTCGGCGGTGGTGGAGATGGAGGCCGACGATGGGGAGGATGATGACGCCATCGCCGCCGCCGCCGCCGCTGCTGCCGCCGCCGCTGCCGCCGCTGCTGCCATCGCCGCTGATTTTGACGCGGCCACCGAATTCGAGAAATCGCCGCCGTCGGCGACACGCAGCCGCATGCCCGCTTCGGCGCCACGCATCGCGCAGCCACTCACTCCGCGGGTCAATTCGCGCCCTCCGGCGTCGGTGACTGGCACGGTGGCCGGGACGCGGGTGCGGCCGGGCTCGGCGCCCAAAGAGGCGCCAGGCGGATTCGGTAAATCGCAGGGCTCGGGCCCGCGACCCATTCCCGCTGGCGTACGACCTGGGTCGGGACCGAAGCCCATCCCTGCTGGGGTGCGCCCGCCACCGTCGCAGCGGCCGGTTTCGGGTGTGGTGCGACCCAACCCGCCGTCGTCGCGGGTGCTGCCGCAGGTCGATCCCAATCGCGCCCGGCCGGTGTCTGGGCCTGGGGCGCCGGGCAACATTCCGCGTGCGCCGGCTGGCCTCGCCCGACGACCAAGCCAGGTCTACAACAAACCCACGGCCGAGGGCGTCGTCGTCCAGCGGCCCGCTGTCATCATCGGCGGCGAGACCACGTCGCCAGGCGGCGTGTGGGGAACGCCCGACAAGGCTGCGCCGACGCCAGACAACATCTTCGGTGGCGACCTCATCTCGGAGAAGTCGCTCGACGAGGTCATCCTCGCCTACCTGTCCGAAGATCTGAGCGACAAGTGAGCCGAGCGCTGAGCGAGCCGAAGGCGAGCTGTGCGCGGAAGGCTCACGCACGACAATGACGGCGCATGCGACCCCACGGAAGATCGAGGTCTACACCACGACGTTTTGCCCTTATTGCGTCCGGGCCAAGGCGCTGCTCGATCGCAAGCATGTCGCGTACACCGAGATCGACTGCTCCGACGACGATGAGCGGCGTATGTGGCTGATGGAGCACAGTGGGCGCAAGACCGTGCCGCAGATCTTCATCGACGACGTTGCCGTCGGTGGCAGCGACGATCTGCATGCCCTCGATCGGCGTGGTGAGCTCGACAAGATCCTTTCGCGCGAGCTCGAGCCGACCTCGGTCTTGTAGGTGAGGCGGTGGTTGCCGTCGCTGGCGCTGCTAGGCGGGCTGGCGTCGGCACATGGGCTCGGCCCACCGCGCGCTGATCGGATCTTGGTGTCCAAGGGCTCGATCACCGTCGAACAACGGGTCACGCTCGACGACAACGAGGCCACGCGGCTCCGGGAACAACTGGCTGGTCAGCCTGCAGATTCGGTGATGGCCCGCATGCTGGAGGCGCGCTTGCGGCCGTTGCGGCTGCGCGCCGACGGGGTGGAGCTGGCGCTGACGGTGGTGGAGCGGCGGGTCGATGTCGGGCCGCCTGGATTTGGCGTCTTTCTGTCGCGACGTGCCTCGGTGCCGGAGGGTGCGCGGATTCTCATCGACGATCGCGACAAAGATGGGCGCATTTCGGTCGTCGCCGAAGTTGTTCTCGACGGAGTCGCGCTGCGCAATACGTTGCCGCGCCCGGCGCTGCTCTTCGCCGATCATCCGCTCGCGCTCTGGCTCGAGCCGCTCGCACGGTAGATCGCCGTCGGTGTGTGGTATGTTGTTCGCATGGCGAACCGTACGCTCATCCAAGCATTTTTCGATACTGCCGCCCGTCGTGGCTCTGCGGTTGCCCTTCGGCATCGCGTGGAAAAGACCTGGGTCGAGCAGAGCTGGACCGACTACGCCAAAGACGTCCGTCGTTTCGGACGCGCGCTCATGCACAGCGGCATCGAAGCCGGCGAGCACATCGCGATCCTGGGGCCCAACCGGCCGGAGTGGGTCATTGCCGCCGTCGGTGCCATGGCCGCTGGCTGTTCTGCGGCGGGGATCTACGGGACGTCGACCGCTGATCAGGTCGCGTACATCGCCGCGCATGCCGGCTGCAAGCTGGCCGTGGTCCAGGACCACAAGCAACTCGGAAAGTTTCGCGCCGAGGCGGCCACGGTGCCGGAGCTGAAGACGTTCGTACTGATGAAGGGCGAGCCTGCGGCCCCAGATGAGGTGACCTTCGCGCAGTTTTTGGCGCGTGGCGACGAGGGCGATGTGGCCGCCAGCGACAAGGCGCTCGACGCCCGCTGGCAGGCGCTGACGCCGAAATCGCCGTCGATGCTGATCTACACCTCGGGTACCACGGGAACGCCCAAGGCGGTCATCATCACCCACGAGAATGTCGTTTTTGCGGCCGAGTCGACCAAGCTGGCGACGGGCATCAGCGAGCAAGAGCAGTTCTTGTCGTATCTGCCTCTCAGCCACATTGCCGAACAAGTCTTGACGCTGCACGGGCCGGCAGTGGTCGGCTTCACGGTGTCGTTCTGCGAGGATCTGAACCAGCTCGGCGATTTCTTGCGCGAGGTGCGGCCGACGGTGTTCTTCGGCGTGCCGCGTGTGTGGGAGAAGATGGAATCGAAGATGAAGGAGGCCGGCAAGTCGGGCTCCGGGTTCCAGAAGAAGGTGGCGGCGTGGGCGCGTGGCGTCGGGCTCAAGACGGCGCAGCGACGGCAGGATGGCAAGTCGCCGCCGATGTTTTACGGCATGGCCAAGAGCCTGGTGTTCAGTAAAGTGCGGCAGCGGCTGGGGTTTGACCGTTGCTGGCTCTGTATTTCGGGCGCCGCGGCCATCTCGCGGTCGACTCTGGAGTTCTTCTTCTCGCTCGACCTGCCGATCCTCGAGGTCTACGGGATGAGCGAAGTGACGGGGCCGGGGACGCTGGCCACGCCGCAGAGCTTCCGCATCGGCTCCGTCGGCAAAGTGCTACCGGGCGCCGAGCTCAAGCTGGCCGAAGACGGCGAGATCTTGATGCGCGGGCCGCATGTCTGTGCCGGCTATCTGAAAGATTCGGAGGCGACCGCGGCGCTCATCAATGCCGAGGGTTGGCTACACTCCGGCGATATCGGCGAGATCGACAAAGACGGCTTCTTGCGCGTCACCGACCGCAAGAAAGATCTCTTCAAGACGTCCGGTGGCAAATACATCGCGCCGCAGCCGCTCGAAGGCCTCTTGAAGGGCATCCCCGGCGTCGGCCAGGCTGTCGTCGTCGGCGAAGGCCGCAAGTATGCCGCGGCACTGCTCACGCTCGACCCAGATGCCTGCAAGGCCGAGGGCCGCACGTCGGAGGTCATGGCTGCCGATCCGTCAGTGAAGGCACGCATCGAGGCCGAGGTGGCCAAGATCAACAAGACCCTGCCGCCTTACGAGACGATCAAAAAAGTCTTCATCCTGCCCAACGACTTTTCCGTCGAGTCAGGCGAGATGACCCCCAGCCTCAAGATCAAGCGCAAGGTGGTCAACCAGCGCTATGCCGCCAACATCGAGTCGCTGTATGAAGGCTCGGCCGGCGCCGACTAGGATCGACGCGGCGGTTTGTTTCGATGCGCTTCCTTTCACGGGAGACGGAAGCGGGAGACGCAGAGATCGGAGGGAGACAGATCGGAATGGGTTTTATTCGATCGCGTCTTGAGTGGGATTTCCGACGCCATCAACTCGATGCCGACCGTCGGGGCGAGTCAAATCAACTCTGACTCCTTCCGAGCTCCCATCTCACGCTTCCGCTCCCTGTGAAAGGCAGCGTCACAACGCCCCACCGACGTGCGGATCAGTCGAGGACGCGCCAGGTGGTGCCTTTGGCGTTGTCCATGATCTCGACGTGCGCTGCGGCTAACTCTTGGCGTAGGGCGTCGGCGCGGGCGAAGTCTTTGGCTTGGCGGGCTGCGGTGCGGGCGGCGATCTGCGCGTCGACCCAGGTGGTGTCGATGTTGCGGGCTGTACAGCGACGGACGCGGTGGGCAGCGAGCCACTCGGTGGGATCTTGTTCGTGGAGGCCGAGCTCGGCGGCAGCGACGGCGAGATCTTTTTGTAGGCGCTCGAGCGTGCGGCGACGGACGTCTTTCGGTGCTTCGAGCTTGCCGTCGAGGATGCGGTTGGTGAGGCCGAGCGCTTCGCCGAGGGCTGCGGTCGCTTCGGCGGTGTTGAAGTCGTCGTCGAGCGCGGCCTGGAGCTGGCCGAGCCAGGCTTCGGCTTCGGGCGCGACCGGGCCAGGCGTGGCGGGTTTGCCGACGGCGAGCTGATCACGTAAGCGCTCCAGCGTGACGTAGCCGTACGCCAGGCGGCGCTCGGCTTCTTCGAGGCCCGGAAAACGCAGCGGTGCGGTGGCGACATCGTCGCCGTCGACGGTGACTTCGAAGTTGATCGGGTTGCGATACTGCGTGGTGAGGAGGAACGAACGAAGCGTCTCGCCGCCGTGACGCTCGCAGAGCAGGCCAAGCTTGAAGGCGCGATCGAAGAGAACTTTGGCCGCCTCGTCGGATTTGGAAATCTTGCCGCCGTTGAAGTTGACGAAGCCGTTGTGCATCCAGTAGCGGGCAAAGGTGTTGGCGCCGTTGGCGCCCTGCGACTGGGCGCGCTCGTTCTCGTGGTGCGGGAAGGTGAGGTCGACGCCGCCGCCGTGAATATCGAAGCTGGCGCCGAGGTGGCGCTCGGCCATGGCTGAGCACTCGATGTGCCAGCCGGGGCGGCCGGGGCCCCACGGCGACGGCCACGATGGCTCACCGGGCTTGGCCGCTTTCCACAGGGCAAAGTCCATCGGGGCGCGCTTTTTTTCGCCGAGCTCGACGCGGGCGCCGGCTTGCAGGTCATCGAGCGGCTGGTGGCTGAGCGCGCCGTAAGTCGGAAAGTTGGCGACAGCAAAGTAAACATCGCCTTCGGCGGCATAGGCCACCCCGGCGGCGATAAGGCGCTCGATCAGGGAGACGATGTCTTCGATGCTGGCGGTGACCCGCGGCTCGACGTCGGGTGGTACACAGCGTAGATCTGCGCAGTTTCTATGGAATTCGGCGGTGAACCGCTCGACCAGCTCGGTCGGCTGGATGCCTAGCTCCGCCGCACGGCGGATGATCTTGTCGTCGACGTCGGTGATGTTGCGGACGTAGTGGACGACGAGCCCCCGGGCGCGCAGATGGCGGGCGACCACGTCGAAGGCGACGAGCGGCCGCGCATTGCCGAGGTGCAGGTAGTTGTAGACCGTGGGACCGCAAGAATAGACGCCCACGCGACCCGGCTGCAGGGTGTGGAGCTCGACTTTCTGACGCTGGAGGGAATCGAAAAGCTGGATCACGACAACGAGGTACTACGCCCGTCGGCCGCGCACAAGATAGGCGGCGTTCCAGAGCATGAGCCCGAGGAGCAGCGCGGCCACGGCTGGGGCCCACCAGACGGCGCTGGGGTCTTCGCCCTCGGTCAGGATGAAGGCGTCGGCCGGCAGCTTGACGGCCTCTTCTACGGACGCTGCGCTCAGCTCTGCCCACGGCACGACCAGCGGCAAGATCGACGGTTTGTGGCTGGCGGCGTCGGAGGTGATGGCTGCGCCGTCGGTCATCTGCACGCCGGCTTCTGTCGCATGGAGCTGGCCGCGTGTGGCGACGAGGCGGAGATCGGCCGCCTGCCAGACCAACTGGCTGTTTTCGGCCAGGGTGTCGAGCTTGGCGATGACGCTATTGCGCTCGGCCAGGGGCGCAGCGACGGTGACGGCATAGGCGTCGACGGTGGCGTAGTCGGGCTCGACCGACAGGCCGAGGCGCTCGACTTCTTTTTGGGCGTCGGCAGCGGCGGCGAACTTGTCTTTGGGCAACAGCACGCGCAGACGGCCGCTGCGGTTCCAGTCGAGGGAGAAGACCACGTCGGCGCCGAGTGTCAGGGGCTCGCCAGCGCGATCACGGACGGCTGAGGTGCCGCCGAGGACTTGCTTGAAGACGTCGGGCGCGAGGTAGCGGCGCGCGGTGACTTTCTTCTCGTAATGCTCGCGCAGCGACGGGGCGTAGGGCAGTTGATCGACACGACGGAGGCGGCCGGACCAGGAATCGGCCACGTCGGCCCGCTCGCTCGTATCGAGGGCGCGGACCAGGACCTGACCGCCGGCGCCGAGAAGCCGAAAGAAGGTCTGGCGGTGCTGATCGCCGCGCGGCTCGAGGTACAGCGAGTTGCGGCGATCGGGCTGGCCCGACAGGTGGACATAGCGGTTGTCGTCGAGGGCCACACCGCGGGTCTGCAGGGTACGGGCATCGCCAAGCTCGACGGCTGTGTGCTTGGAAAAAGCGTACTGAATGTCGGTGCGCAGATGAAAAGCAATGAAGCCGCCGAGGATGAGGACGATGGCACTGGCCGCCGGACGGCGCCGTGGCGAGGCCGGCAGGCGGGCAAACTCCTCGGCGTCGTCGGGAATTCCGCCGTTGGTGGGGGCTGGCGTGGGCTCGGCGGTTGCTTCGCCTGGAGCCGCTTCGCCTGGATTGGTAGATTGGGTCATCCCATCACTCTCTGACTAAGTCGAGCGTAGCACATACCCCGCACAGACACCTTTGGGGCGTCCCGGTTCCCACACAGCTATCCCTCGGCGGACTTAGGGTTGACCGTGGGTGGCGATCCTTGCTATCGGAGTACGATGGCGCGTATCGCAGTCATACCGGGTGACGGCATTGGGCCGGAGGTCGTGACCGAAGCCTTGCGCGTGCTGGACGCAGTGGCGCCGCGACTCCACCAGCCGATCACGCGCACCACCTTCGACTGGGGCGCCGAGCGCTGGTTGCGCGACAAGACGACGCTGCCCGAGGGCGCGGCGGCGGAGCTGGCGCGGGACTATCAGGCGATCTTGTTCGGCGCGCTGGGCGACGCGCGGGTGCCGGAGCAGATCCATGCACGGGATATCTTGCTGGGGCTCAGGTTTCAGCTCGACCTGTACATCAACTTGCGGCCGGTGGTGCTGCTCGACGAGCGGCTGACGCCGCTCAAGGGCAAGACCGAGCGCGACATCGACATGCTGGTCTTTCGCGAGAACACCGAGGGGGTGTATGCCCACGTCGGTGGCAACTTCAAGCGCGGCACGGCTGACGAGATCGCCATCAACGAAGATCTCAACACGCGCAAGGGCGTCGAGCGCATCTTACGGGCCGGGTTCGAGGCTGCACAGCGACGGAGAAAGAGCCTGTGTATGGTCGACAAGGCCAACGCCATGCCGTATGCACACGGCCTGTGGCAGCGGGCCTGGAAAGAGATCTCACGCGACTACGCCGACGTGAAGACGTTTCATCTCTACGTCGATGTGGCGGCGATGGAAATGGTGCGGGCGCCAGAGCGGTTCGACGTGATCGTGACCTCGAATCTGTTCGGCGATATTTTGACCGATCTGGGCGCGGCCATCGTGGGCGGTTTGGGGTTGGCAGCGTCGGGAAACATTCATCCGGGGCGATGCTCGTTGTTCGAGCCGGTGCATGGCTCGGCGCCGGATATCGTCGGCAAGGGGCTGGCCAATCCGCTGGGCGCGATTGGCTCGCTGGCGCTGATGCTGGAGCATCTGGGTGAGGTCGAGGCGGCGCGTGCCGTCGCTGCGGCGGTGTTGCGGGTGGTCAAGGAACGCCAGGTGACGCGCGATCTCGGTGGCGAGCTGTCGACAGGCGCGGCGGGAGAGGCGGTGCTGCATGCCCTCGAAGAAGCCGCCTGAATCGGGGAGTCAGGCCGACCTGTTCGGGCCCCGACTGCCGGCGGGCGAGCCGCCGAAATATTTCGACGAGGTGCCGCCACCGTCGGAGGAAGACGCACCACCGCCACGGACCAAGGCGGAACCCCGGGTGGAGCCGATCCGCGTAGAGCCACCTCGGGCCGAGCCGCCGTCCTCTGGCTTCGGCGCGGCGCCGCCGTATGGTCAGCCCGTCGAAGCGACCCGCCCGGAGCCGCTCCGCACAGAGCGTCCCGACCCTGCCAAGCCGCAGGCGCCGCGGGTCTACACCGTGCGGGATCTGGTGCATGCGGCCAGTCGGGCCGTCGAGGCGCGGTTTGGCCTCGTGTGGGTGGAGGGCGAGATCTCCAACCTCTCGGCGCCGCGCTCGGGGCATCTGTATTTCACGCTCAAGGACCACGAAGGCCAGTTGCCATCGGTGATGTTCCGCACGCAGGCTTCGCGGCTACCGCTCAAGCTCAAGGACGGCATGAAGGTCCGCGCGCGCGGCCGGCTGTCGATCTACGAGGAGCAGGGCAAGCTGCAGCTGTATGTCGACGCGCTGGAGCCGACGGGCCTCGGCGCGGCGCAGATCGCCTTCGAGGTCCTGAAGGAAAAGCTGCAGGCCGAGGGCCTGTTCGATCCGGCCAAGAAACGGCCGCTGCCGCGCTGGCCTCGTCGGGTGGGTTTGGTCACCTCAGCAACGGGGGCCGCGGTGCGCGACATCATCCACGTGGCCGAGCGGCGGGGCAAGGTGCGCATGTTGTTGGCGCGCTGTCAGGTGCAGGGCGATTCGGCGCCGTTCGAGATCGTGGCCGCGCTGCAAATGCTGCAACGGGTGCCCGATGTCGACGTGATCATCGTCGGGCGCGGCGGCGGATCTGCGGAAGATCTGGCCGCCTTCAACGACGAGCGGGTGGCGCGCGCCATCCGCGCCTGTCGGGTGCCGGTGGTGAGCGCAGTGGGTCACGAGGTCGACTTCACCATCGCCGATTTTGTCGCCGACCATCGGGCCCCGACCCCTTCGGCGGCGGCCGAGCTGGTGGTGCCGCTGCATGCCGACGCGGTGGCGCGGCTCGACGATGCGCTCGGTCGGGTGCGACGGGCGGGGACGCGGGCCATTGCCGAGGCGCGGCTCCGACTGCAGAGCGGCGATGAACGCATGGGCGCCGCCATCCGCCGCAACTTGAGTCAGCAACGACGACGGCTCGACGACGATCAACGGCGCCTCGGCGCACTGCATCCTCGCGCCCGGCTGACGCGAGATCGTTCGGCGCTGTCATTGTTGATGCAGCGGCTTTCCTCGCACACCCGGACCCTGGCAGACGCGCGACGTCAGGAGCTGGCAGGCCTGGCCGGCAAGCTCGACGCGCTGTCGCCGCTCGGGGTTCTCGGGCGCGGCTACAGCCTGGTGCGCGGGCCAGACGGGCATCTCGTCACCGACGGCAAACAAGTGCAGCCAGGCGACCGGGTCTCGATCGAGCTGCGCTCTGGACGCCTCGGTTGTCGGGTGGAAGAATCGTCGCCTGGGACCGCGACGGAGCTGGTTTTGCCGGCCAACTCGGGCGATCCTGTTCGCAATTCATGAGCCGCGTCGTTCTGATCCTCGATCCCGCCAAGGCCTCCCGCGACAAAGGTGCTGCCGTCGTTGCCGCGCTTGGTTACACGCCGCTCGTCGCTGCCGACGCCTTCGAGGCCCATGCGCTCGTCGACGGAGTGGGTGCCGTGGTGGCTGTCCATCCCACCGCAGAGGCACTTTATCCGCGCCTGCGCTCCGACCATACGCCGCTCATCTTGTCGCTGTCGCCGAAGCAACCGCGACCGGCGGCGCTGGCGGCGCATCTGCAAGCCGACGCCTTCGTGTTGCGGCCTTACCGTCGAGATACGCTGGATATTGCGCTCTTTGCCGCAGGGCAGGCTGGCCTCCTACGCGACCGGGCCAACCGGGCTGAGATGGCCTTGGCCGAGGTCTCCGGTGTGCGCCGCGATCGCAATGGCTCGGGCCTCTTGCATCTCGATCTGTTCAAGACGCTGTTGCCGATGGAGCTACGTCGCGCCCGTCGCCACGGTTATCCCATGGCGCTGTGCGTGGTCCAGCTCGATCCGCTGCCGGGCTCGAAGCAGCCGCAGTCGGAGATCGTCAACGCTTGTGAGCCGCTGATCAAGCGCGCGGTGCGTGATGTGGATCTTGCGGTGCGCTATGGCGACGGACGGTTTCTGGTGCTGCTGCCGCATACCGATCGGCGTGGGGCGGAGTCGGTGGGAGCGCGGATCGTCGACCACATTCGGACGTATCGGTTTCGCGCCGCGGGCGTGACGCGCATGGTGACCGCGTCGGTGGGCATCGCCACGCAGCGGGTGGAGACGCCGTCGTTTGCCCGCATGGTGAAGGACGCACATCAGGCGTTGAAGGCGGCGGAGCTCAAGGGTGGCGACCGCGCCATTGTCCGCTGAGGTCCGTCTTCTCGGGGTGATCGGCTGGCCCATCGGGCACAGTCGGTCGCCGGCGATGCAGAATGCGGCGCTGGCGGCGCTCGGTTTGCCGTGGGTGTATCTGCCGTTTGCAGTCGAGCCGGCCCGTTTGGCGACGGCGATTGCTGGTGCGGCGGCGCTCGGCGTGCGCGGCCTCAACGTGACCATTCCCCACAAAGCGGCGGCGCTGTCGCTGTGTGAGCCCGACGCTTTGGCCGTCGAGGTGGGGGCGGTGAATACATTGACGTTCGAGGATGGGCGCGTGCTCGGTCAGAACACCGACGTGTATGGGCTGGGCGTCTTGCTCGAGAAGATGGGGAGCAGCGGGCCGGCCTTGGTGCTGGGCGCAGGCGGCTCGGCGCGGGCGGCGGTGGCGGCGCTGCGACGACGTGGACAAGACGTCATCGTGGTGAGTCGGCGCGTGGCGCGCTTGGTGATCGCTGGCATCGAGTGTGCGTCGGCGGCTTGGGGCGCTTTGCCGTCGCTGTTGCCGTCGGCCGGCCTGGTGGTGGACACCACGGGGCGGGGCCTCACGCACGACGAAGCCGGCATCGATTGCGCGCTGTTGCCTGAAAATGCGCAGGTGGTGGATCTGGTCGTGACCGCTGGCTCACCGACGCCGCTCGTCGCTGCGGCACGGGCGCGGGGCCTCGTGGCCGAAAACGGCGCGGAAATGCTGGTCCACCAGGGCGCCAAGGCGCTCGAACGCTGGACCGGGATGCCGGCTCCCGTCGACGTCATGCGCCGCGCGTTGTAGACCGACCGCCGGAACAGGCGTAACGTCGAAGGCATGAAGCACATCGTCGCTTCCCACAACCCAGAGCTGGCGAGAGACTTCGATCGCGATCTTTTGCGCCGTCGCGATCTCACGTTGTCGACGGGGCGATCGGCGGCCGAGGTGCTCGAGCGGGTGCGCGCCGGGGCCGACATCTGCTTCGTGGATCGCATCCTGCCCGAGGGTGACGCGACGCTGGTGCTCGATGCGCTGCGCGAGGACAAACGGACCGAGAACCTGCCGGTGGTGCTGGTGACATCCGTCGGTGCGCCGGCCTCCGACGTCATCGATGCGCGGGCGCGCGGCTTTGACGATGTCGTCGAGCTGCCAGCTGCTCCGGGCGCACTGTCGCTGATGGTGGCGCGTCTCTTGGGCTTGCCGCTGCGCGAGGATGAGCGCTTTGCGGTCAGGGTCCATGTGTTCGACTCCGAGGCGCCCGCCAGTGCGACGCTCGGCGACGACGGCTATCTCGGCACGTCGCTCGATCTCTCCGAGCACGGCATGTTGTTGAAGGCCAAGCGCGATCTGGCACCGGGCACCGCGCTGACGCTGCGCTTTGCCTTGCCGCGTGGTGGCGAGCTGTCTTTGCGCGCCAAAGTGCTGCGCAGCGACGGCAAGACCGAGCCGCCGGCCAAGCTGTTGGCGCTGACCTTCGACGCGCCCAGCGACGCTGAACGGACGGCGCTGCGCGAATATCTGACGGCGCTCATCGGCGGCAGGCCGTTCATGTGGCAGGTGACGCTCGAGGGCGGACGCCAGGTGGTGTCGCTATATGGCGTCCTGCGCGGCGACAGTGATCTCGAGGCGCTGCATTCACTGAACGGCGATGTCTGGTTCCGGCTACGCGATTTCCGTCGCATTGGCTCGGACTCGGTGCAGCGCTGGATCGAGTTCGTCCGCAAGCTGGGCGACGTCAAGCGGCTGCGCCTGCTCGAATGTCCGAGCGCGTTCATTCACCAGGCCAACCTGATTCCGAATCTGCTCGAGCGGCAAGAAGTGGTGAGCTTCTTTGCGCCGTATGCCTGCCAGGCCTGCGGTCTCGACGAAGAAAAGCTCATCGACGTGGCCGCTGATCTCGACGGGGGCAAGCGCCGTCTGCCGCCGACGTTCCCTTGTACTGGCTGCCATCAGCCGCTCCAGTTCGACGACCTGCCCGAACAGTATTTTTCGTTTTTGGATCGGTAGGGTCATCCGTTTGCACCTCCGGCCACGTACAGGGGCGGGAGGTGTCGGATGCGAACGAGTTACACCGCGGTCCCCTTGGGATTGCTTGTCAGCCTGACGGTGACGTTGGGTGCAGGACCGGCCAGGGCGGCGGATCACGGCGACGGAACGCCGGCTTCATTGGATCAACCAGACGCGTCGTCAGACATTGCCGACGTGTTTGCCTGGACGTCGGCAGACGCGACCAAGGTGAATCTGGCCATGACGGTCTTTCCCGGGGCTGTCGCGGGATCGAAGTTTTCCGACGCGGTGAAATATGTCTTTCACCTCAACAGCAAGAAGACTGGAATCCTCGACGCTGCGTCGCCGCTGGAGCTCGTATGTACCTTCGACGTCGCGCAGAAAGTCAGCTGCTGGCTCGTCGACAAGACGGCTGGCAAGACGGTCGACTACGTGACCGGCGATGCGTCGACCACTGGCGTCACCAGCGCCAGCGGCAAGCTCAAGGTCTTTGCGGGCCTGCGTAACGACCCGTTCTTTTTCAATCTGGCCGGCTTCAAAAATGCGTCGAAGACCGTCGCTGAGGCCATCGCGGCTTACACCGCCGGCAACAAGACTTACATCAAGTCCATCGACGCGCACGGCTGCCCTACGCTCGCTGACGGCATTGGCAACGCGCTTCTCGGCCTTCTGTCGCACGACTGCTCGGCCAATGCTCTGTCGTCGCCTGCCGTCGCTGGCGACGCGGCAGTGGACGCGTTTTCCAAGCCGGGTGCCAAAGCGATGGGCGCTGGTGCCTGTGTGAATCAGGCGCTGTCTGGCAACGTGATGGCCATCGTGGTCACCGTCGACAAATCGCTCGTGACCACCTCGGGCGGTCCTTACCTCGGCGTTTGGGGGAGCACCAACAAATGAGCAACCAGATGATGAAGAGTGCAGCGTTGGTGGGTTTTTTGCTTGGCGGCTGCGGCAATAGCGCCAACAACAACGCCGATATGGGGCCGACGGCTTTTCCGGCGGCACCGACGGTAGGCGCGCAGATTGATCGGCTGGGTCGACCGGGCGTCAACACCGCCTTGACCGATCCGTTCTGGGACTCGATGGGCGACGGCACCGGCAAGGCGGCCCACCAGGCGAAGCAGGACACCTATAACCACGCGTCGGATCCGACCACCTGGGCGACGCAGTTCTCGCCGGCGATCAAGGCTTCACTCGGCGTGTATGACGCGCTCGATCAAGACGTGGTCGCGCCGGCGGCGGCGTGCGGCAATCAGGCGGGCTTCGGGGCCCTCAGCATGTCGGATTACACGGTCCTCGGCGGTATTGTGCTTCCCGACGACGAGCTGTACGTGAACACCGGCTCTGGGACCTGCGCCCAGTACCTGGCGGTGGAGCTGGCCGTGCTCGGCGTGGCCAACACCGACTGCGGCGGCCGTAGCCCGCTGTATCCGACCATCGACGTGACCTATGCGGCGGTGGCCAATGCAGCACTGGCGTTGATGAGCCCGCTGCCGAATCTCAACGGCGTGCCCAAAGATGCGGACGGGGATGCGTCGATCAGCGCCTTTCCGTTCTTGGCGGCGCCGCTCTAAACATGCGTCAGGTCGTTCTGGGGGTGCTCCTCGTCTCTGCCTGTAGTCGGGTGGAGACGGGGAGTAGTTCTGTTCCAGCTGCCGTCGCTGGTGTTGACGATGCGATGAAGACGACCAGCAGCGTCTTGGCGCTCGAAAATCTGGCGGCGCAGATCGCGTCGGCCGAGCAGCTTCAGAATGATCCCACGCGGGGTGCGGATGCGCGGGTGCGGCTGATCTCGCTGTTGTTGATGCGCGGGCAGATCCTCGGGCGCATCGGCGATTGGGAGCGGGCCGAGACACTGGCCGACGAGGCGGTGAAGCGGACGCCTGACGCAGCGGCGTTCATCGCGCGGGCGTCGACGCGGTCGGTGTTTCATCGTTTCACCGAGGCGCTGGCCGACTTGAGCGCGGCAGAGAAGCTCGGGATTTCGAAAGAAGAGACTGCGTGGGAGCGCGCGGTGGTGGCGCAGGCGACGGGAGATCTGGCGCTGGCGGAAAAGCTACGTACGCCGGTGATCACTGCTCGGCCGACGACGCGGGGCCTGGCGACGATGGCTACGCTGGCTGCCGAGCGGGGAGATCTGCCTGCTGCAGAGCAGTTGTTGCTGCAAGCGCGGGCCAAGTTTCTCGACGTCTCGCCGTTCCCGCTGGCGACGCTGGAGCTGCAAGAGGGCTTGATGTACGAGCGCGCCGGATCGCTGTCCAAAGCGCGTGCGAGCTATGCGGCGGCGCATGCGCGTCTGCCGGAACATGCGGCGGTGGCCTCGCACCTGGCGGGGGTGCTGTCAGCGACGGGAGAAGCCGTCGAGGCCGAGCGGATCTTGCGGGCCTTGGTGGCGTCGCAAACCGACGATCCAGAGTATGTCGGGCAGCTGGCAGATCTGCTGGTGCGGACCCATCGTGAGGCCGAGGCGGCGCCGCTGAGAGATCGCGCGCGGTTGCGCTACGAAGAGATCTTGAAGGCGCATCCGGCGGCCTATGCGGCGCATGCGGCGCGGTTCTATCTGGGCGTGAACCGCGTGCGAGCAGCCGAGCTGGCCGAGCTGGCATTGCAAAATCGACCAGTCGACGAGTCCTGGGAGTTGGTGTTGTCGTCGCTGCCGACCACTGATGCCGGCGACAAAAAACGCGCCTGCACGCGCGCCGACCAAGCCGTGTCACGGCCGGCAGCAGGTCCAAGGCTGCGCCTGTTGGCTGCGGCACTATTCTCGGCGTGTGGCGACGCTGCGCGCAGCCAAGCCGAGACTGAGCGCGCCATGCATCCCGGCCCTATTGCTCGTCGCTGAGGCCAATCCAGTAAAGTCTCGGATATGGAAGAACGAGATCAAGAGATCATGAAGACTCTTTGAGCTCTTGATCTCGTTCTTCCAAATCCGATCTAGGGCCAGTTGTTCCAGGCGTAGTAGGCCATGACCACGATCGGCGCCGTGAGGGTCCAAGCTGCGCCAAGGGCGAAGGCGCGATCGGTGGGCTTCATGAGCCGAACCATGATCGACGCCAGGCCCACAGCGACGACAGCGCCGGCGATACCGTAGGCAATGAGACCGTAGTAGCCGATGGGTAGCGCGCCTGGGCCGTTGGACCACATCCAGGTGCGGGCCAGTGGATCGTAAAAGATCTTCGAGAGCCTGGCGAAGCTTGGCAGGGCATAGCCGAGGGCGAAGCCGATGAGGCCGGCGCAGCCGAGGACGAAGTTGCGCCCAGCGACGGCTTTCTGGTCATCCAATGGGGCGCACCATGGTGACATACAGGCCAATGATCGCGCCCGACCACGTCGACAGACAGATGAGCGCGGACAGCCCGACATAGAGGGGCGCGATGCGTGGCTCGTCCTGGGGATGGGCGCGGCGGGAAAGCCACAAGAGGGCCAGGCTCACAGCGACGGCGAGGGCCATGAAGTGCTCTTTGATGTCGAAGGTGCGCGCCACCGGCATGAGCGACTGGCCCACGATGGCGTCTTTTTTGCTGTCGGGCGGGCCCAGGCGGGCCGCTTGGCGGAGGCGCGCTTCATCGGTGGCGGCGGCTTGACTATCGAGATATTCGGCGCGGACGCGGACCTTGTAGGTGGGATACAAGGACGCGCCGAGGACGAAGTTACCGACGAAGAGCAGGCTGACGATGAGGGCGAAGCGA